>Ga0209517_10000458_pt1 | contig 68830 bp, 58 predicted proteins | sample PeaSoiMetSII2010_FD_187695 | JGI IMG/M metagenome (GOLD analysis project Ga0209517, IMG submission 187695) | Peat soil microbial communities from Weissenstadt, Germany - SII-2010 (SPAdes) (version 2) | ecosystem: Environmental > Terrestrial > Soil > Wetlands > Peat | place: Germany... | reverse complement strand
CACCCGCCACTTCGGCGAAAGTTTCTTCGCCGCCCGGCACCTGTTCCCTGGTGGAAGAGCGGCCCTTCAGGGCCGCGTTAGGCGCGTAAATGAACCCGGGGCTTTAGCCCCTGAGGTCCTTGCCCAGGGTCAACGACCAACGGCCAACGACCGCGTCGCCGACCTCGGCTCCGGCGCCGGATTCCCCGGCCTCCCCATCAAGCTCTGGGCTCCTCACATCACCCTGACCCTGATCGAGTCAAATCAAAAGAAGGCCACCTTCCTCCGCGAAGTCACCCGCGCCCTTACATTGACGAATGTAAATATAGAAACAGCACGCGCCGAGGATCTCGCCGGAGTCTCCTTCGGTCTGGTCACCCTCCGCGCCGTCGAACGCTTCGCAGACATCCTCTCAGTCGCCGCCAGCCTGGTCGCCCCAGCCGGCCGCCTAGCCCTCCTCATCGGCTCGGCTCAGTTCGACCAGGCCCGCGCAGCGCTCCCCAAGTTCACCTGGGCCGAACGAGTACCCATCGCTCAATCCCGCTCACGAGTGTTGGCTATGGGACGTCTCTATGGCGCGGAGACGAACCCCGTAAGCTAACAAGTGGAGCGCACACCTAGTAGGAGGCTGATTCTAGTCGACACACCCGAGGAACAAACCGCAGCGGGAAAGGACAAAGTGGACCAAAGGCACGAATGTCCCGCAATCGGCCGCCGCCGATGGTCCCTTCCATAGAACCACCACAGGCTAGGGGAGCAAGTGTTGGACACGGATCGAACCAACTCCGGGCATCCGTGACAGCGCTAGGAATCTCATGTGTAACAAGTGGAGTGGGACTACTAAGATGCTGCCTCCATGGTGACTATGCGCAGGCAAAGCGGTCACCTGCCGAGGACAAAAGTGGGAAATACTTGTAATTATATCGTCTTGCAACTTGCCAGAAATTCGTGCCAGGCGCGTTTTCCACAGTGTTCCGTAAGGAACACTTAGCGGTAATTATCCCTTGCGAACGCCCGCCGAGCGGAACTCCTAGGCGCAAAATCCCAAACTGTTCTTCCAAAGTGTTCCTGGAGGAACACATCTTCAGTCTGTTCCTTTTTCGGCCTCAACTCTTGGATAGATACAAGCACAAAGTGTTCCTGCAGGAACACCGTGCTGGTTTTGCACACAGATTCACTTTCTGCACAGCAGTTCGTCGTTGCATTTGAAATGTGCGCGGCATTATGCTGCGAAATAGCTCTGGTTCTTCCTACAACTCAATGGGACGCGTAATCGCCGTTGCCAATCAGAAGGGCGGCGTGGGCAAGACCACGACTGCCATCAACCTAGCCGCGTCCTTTGCGGCTGCAGAAGTGAACACGCTGCTCGTGGACTGCGATCCGCAATCGAATGCCACGAGCGGGCTAGGGTTTGCCAAGGACCCTGACCGCATCAACTCCTACCACATGCTGATGGGCGCGGCCTCGGCCGAGGAGGCGCTGCAGACCACCGAGCTCGAGCAGCTCTGGCTGATTCCTTCGCACAAGAACCTCATTGGAGCAAACCTTGAGCTGGTGGACGCCGAGGGGCGCGAGTTTCGCATGCGCGAGGCGCTGGCGCCTCTGCGCGATCGCTTCCAGTTTATCGTGCTGGACTGCCCACCAGCGTTGGATCTGCTGACGGTGAATGCGCTGGTTGCGGCCGACGCGGTGCTCATCCCGATGCAGGGAGAGTACTTTGCGCTGGAAGGCATCAGCGAGTTGCTGGACACGATCGAGCGGATCCGCGCGGCGCTGAATCCTGAACTGGCGATCGAGGGCGTGGTGCTGACGATGTTCGATGACCGCACCAACCTGGCGCAGCAGGTGATGGCGGAACTGAAAAATTTCTTTGGGGAGAAGCTGTGCACCACGACGGTGCCGCGGAACATCCGGCTGGCGGAGGCGCCGAGCCACGGCCAGCCGGCGCTGGTGTACGATCCGCGGTCGAAGGGTGCCGAAAGTTACATACGGCTGGCGAAGGAGATTATTGAGCGGCAGCCGTCAGCGCAAGACTTAACCACCCTTCCTGCGTCAAGGCAGGCAGAGGGCACAGAGGGAAGCCAGGGGAGTCCGGTGGTGGACGAGATGGATAAGACGGCTTAGCATATTGATATATGTCGATATACTAGATTGACAATTGTCTATGTATTGGCTGGGACTTGATGATCCTTGAGAAATCCCCACTTCTCGCGCAAAGGGCGCGCGAGAAATGGGGCACCCGGCGGCGGGGTTGGTAGTGTAGGTATCCTTCGACTGCGTTGCCGTCCGCGGGGCGGACGGCAACTTCGCTCAGGATGACAAAACAGGTGAGCAGAGGACGTACCGGGAAAGATCGAGGAAAAACTGATGACGAATGCGGCGGCGGCGGAGAAGGTTGCGGGGCAGGAGAAGGGAAAAGACAAGGTGGAGAAGCGGCGGGCGCTGGGGCGGGGGTTGGAGTCGCTGTTGCCTGGGCCGCGAGTGGTGACGGGCGCGGGCAGCGGTGCTTCAGGCCAGAGCGGTGGAGCTGCAGGCAAACAGCAGGTTCCTCACTTCGTTCGGAATGACAACGCTATTTTGGGCGAGGGCGGCTCGGGATTGACGATCCGGGCGGAGGTGGAGGAGGCAGAGGTTGTCGCTGGCGCAGACCTCCAGCCATACATGCCCGAAGCTGGCGCAGTGGCAGCCGGGCTTCGCTCGGCCGGACAGGCTGTCCTCACACCCGGCTTGGGTAGTGATGGCGAGGCGCGGGCAGGAGTGCCCGCGCCACATGGGCACGAGACCATCACCATCTTTGCGCAGGCGGAGTCGCGGATACCGGGAAATCTGGTGGCGAACCTGGCGATCGCGGACATTGACAAGAATCCGTTTCAGACGCGGCATGTGTACAACGATGACGCGCTGGAGGAGTTGACGGCGTCGATCAAGGCGAATGGAGTGCTGCAGCCGATTCTGGTGCGTCCGGCGGCGGAAGACGGGCGCTACATTCTGATTCTGGGCGAGCGGCGGCTGCATGCCTCCAAGATCGCGGGGAAAGAGACGATCCCGGCGATCGTGCGGCGGGTTTCCGATCAGCAAGCGGCGGAAATGACGATCATCGAGAACCTGCAGCGCGAAGACTTGAGTCCGCTGGAGCAGGCGGAGGCGTTCCGGGTGCTGAGCGAGGAATTCAAACTGACGCAGCAACAGATTGGGGAGCGGGTGGGGCTGTCGCGGGAGTCGGTGTCGAATTACATGCGGCTTTTACGGCTGCCCCGGGTGGTGATGGAGCTGCTGGCGGAAAAAAAGCTCAAATTCAGCGAGGCGAGAGAACTGCTGAAGCTGGAGGATGATCAGAAAATCGTGCAAGCGGCGCTCTACGCGGTGAAACAGGGGCTGACCGTAGAGCAGGTAGAAAAACTGGTTCTGCGGATGAACGGGTGGCTGGACGCGGTCCCGGGGATGCCGGGGCAGGAGCGGCAGAAGAGCGGAGCGCGGTGGGTGGATCCCAATGTGCGGGCGGCGCAGCTGGAGTTGGAGCGGCTGCTGGGAGTGAAGGTGAAGATCCGCGACCGGAAGGGAAAGGGAAAGATCGTGATTGAGTATGCCAGCGTGGATGATTATGAGCGGGTGCTGGAGATGTTGAGGGGGAAGAAGTAAAGAGGGGTCAGGGGCTGGGGGTTAGGGGTCAGTTCCCAGTGGTTAGCGGTTAGTGGTCAGTGCCGCCCCCTGCGGGGCTGGGACACACATGTTGGATCACACAGTGTTGAAGTCAGTGGCGGAGCAGTTGATGAGTGGGTTGGGAGTCGTGGTGGAGGGCCGGACTGCGCGGGTGGCCCGGACCGGGTCGCGGCGGTTCCGGACGGTGCGGTTTGTGATGGGTGGGGGAGAGTATCAGGCCATTGAGCAGAATCCGGAGAAGCCCAGCCGGTGGGGAAAGCTGGCGCGGGAGGGGCATCGGGTGGTGCAGTTTCGCGATCTGGCGACCCACAAATATGTTGCGGTCGCGGTGGATGGGGAGATCAAGGAGTACGGGTGAGGGGGGAATCAAGATGGTTATAGAGTGGGAAGGCTGGGTAATCTTGGACCCTCTCCGTGGCCCAAAGAAAAAAGAAGAAAGCAGCACCAGGGGCTCTCATTGTGGGAAGCGGGTGAATGGAGGAACGGAGCTTACTGTCTTGGTTCCCTAGTTTCTCATCCGCTTTCAAGTCAACAGCAAGATCAACAACCAGAGCAGCGGGCGGGGGTGCCCGCCCCACATTGCATTTCGGGGTGGAGGCGGAGTATTGTGCTCGTTTGCCGAGAGTTGCCCACTTCCGTTTTTCCAGACTTTCTAGTTCAGACTTTTGAGGTGATTCGATGAATCGGAGCTTGCTGCGTCGGGTTCAGGTTGGCGGTCTGCTGTTTGCGGCGGTGATGGGTTTGACGGCTGCGGATACGGGGTCGCTGCCTGCCCCGCCGGTGGCTAAGAAGGCACCGCATGTGACCGAAGTCAACGGGCGCAAGCTGGTGGACAACTATTTCTGGCTGCGGGACAAGCCGAATCCGGAAGTACGGGCATATCTGGAGGCGGAGAACGTTTATACCGACGCGGTGATGAAGCCGACCGAAGCGTTCCAGAAGAAGCTGTATGACGAGATGCTGGGGCGGGTGAAGGAGACGGACGTGGAAGTGCCGTACCGCGAGGGCGACTACTTCTATTACGTGCGGACGGAGGCGGGAAAGCAGTATGGGATCCGCTGCCGGAAGAAAGCCGGTATGGATGCGCCGGAAGAGATCGTGCTGGATCAGAACGAAATGGCCAAGGGGCAGGCGTTCATGCAGATAGCGGCGTTTGCGGTGTCGCCGGACGGGAATCTGCTGGCGTATTCGTATGACAACACGGGATTCCGGCAGTACACGCTGGCGGTGAAGGATCTGCGGACGGGGAAAACGCTGGTGGATCACGCGGACCGAGTCGGGTCGGTGGTGTGGGCGAACGATAACAAGACGATTTTCTATACCCAGGAAGATGAAGTGGCGAAGCGGCAATACCGGCTGTACCGGCACACGGCCGGGACGGCAGAGCCGGATCCCGTGGTGTACGAGGAGAAGGACGAGCGGTTCGAGGTGGACGCGAGCAAGACCCGGAGCCAGACTTACATCTTCTTGATTTGCGCCAGCCATACGACGAGCGAGGCGCGGTATATTCCGGCGGACCAACCGATGGCGGAGTTCAAGGTGATGGAGCCGCGGCGGCAGGGCGTGGAGTATTATCCCGACCACAATGGGGAGTCTTTTTATATTCGGGTGAATGATACGGGGCGGAATTTCCGGCTGGTGAAAGCTCCAGTGGCGGATCCGGGGAGCAAGAACTGGCAGGAAGTGGTGGCGCACGATCCCAAGGTGATGATCACCGATACGGATTTCTTCAAGAACTATTACGTGCTGTACGAGCGGGAAGGCGGGCTGCCGCAGATTCGGGTGACGGACGTGCGGAGCGGGCAGTCACGGGGCATTGCGTTTCCGGAGCCGGCGTATGCGGATTATCCGTATGTGAACCGGGTGTATGACACGACGGAATTGCGGTATGGATATCAGTCGGCGATCACACCGGCGTCGGTATTTGCGTATGACATGGATAAAGGGACCTCGACCTTGCTGAAACAGAAGGAAGTGCCGGGAGGATATGACCGGACGAAGTACCAGGTGGAGCAGATTTATGCGACGGCGGCGGATGGAGTGAAGATTCCGGTTTCGGTGGTGTATTTGAAGGGAGCGAAGCTCGACGGGAAAGAGGCGCTGTATCTGTACGGGTATGGGTCGTATGGAGTCTCGATTGACATGTTTTTCAATTCGAACATTTTCAGCATGGTGGACCGGGGAGTGGTGGCGGCGGTGGCGCACATCCGCGGCGGGGGCGAGATGGGCAAGGCGTGGCACGATGCGGGGCGCATGATGAACAAGAGGACGACGTTCACGGATTTCATTTCGTCGGCGGAGTACTTGACGACTCACGGGTATGGGTCGAAGGACCGGCTGGTGATTGAGGGCCGGAGCGCGGGCGGGCTGCTGATGGGCGCGGTGCTGAATATGCGTCCGGATCTGTTTAAGGCAGCGCTGGTGGGCGTGCCGTTTGTGGATGTCATAAATACCGAGCTCGATGAGACCTTGCCGCTGACGGTGGGAGAGTTTGAGGAGTGGGGAAATCCGAAGGAGAAAGCGGCGTTCGATTACATGATTACGTATTCGCCTTATGACAACGTTGAGGCGAAGGCGTATCCGAATATGCTGGTGAAGACGTCGTTCAATGACAGCCAGGTGATGTATTGGGAGCCGGCGAAGTATGTGGCAAAGATGCGGGCTTTGAGAACCGACCACAATGTTTTGATCTTGAAGACGAATTTGAGTCCGGCCGGGCATGGGGGGGCGTCGGGACGGTATGACCGGTTGAAGGAAGCAGCGTTTGACTACGCTTATATTTTGGGGCAGATGGGGATTCAGAATTAGGGCTTGGCCAAGCCCCACCCTTCGACTGCGCTCAGGGCAGGCTTTCTCGCGCAAAGGACGCGCGAGAAATGGGCACCCGACCGGCAAATTCGTGCAGGTGCCTGGGATCCTTCGACTCCGTTGTCGTCCGCAAGCGCGGACGACGACTCCGCTCAGGATGACAATCCCAAAAATCTATTTAGCGAAGAAGTAGTCGAAGGACTTGACGGCGGTGAATTCGTCGTCTTTCACGTCGAAGACGGTGTAGAGCTTGGTGACGTAAAGGACGTCCTGGACCTTCTGGGTGAGATTGAGGAGCTTGAGTTCGCCGCCGGCGTTGCGGACGGTGGTGTAGCAGCCGACGAGTTCTCCGACGCCGGAGCTGTCAATGTAGTCCACTCCGGCGAGGTTGAGGATGATCTTCTTCTTGCCCTCGTTGACGAGGCCGTGGACGGCGTCGCGGACGGCGTGGATTTCGTCGCCGAGGACGATGCGGCCCTCGATGTCGAGGATGGTCACGTGGGCGACTTCGCGAGTGTCAATCTTGAGGGACATGATTCGGCTCTCGCCTGTGGGCGAGGGGAATGGTAGACGGTGCGGCGGGGCAAGTCAATGGCAGCGCGGGTGCCGTGCTTAGGAGTGGGCGCCGTGGGGGCGGGCGTCGAGTTCGAGGGCGGGGAGTTGGACGCGGTCGCGGATTTCCTGGATGGGCGAGGTGATGATGGGGGTGGGGTACTCGGGGTGGCGGAATTCGAGGTGCATGCCGCGGCCGACGTACTGCAGCTTGAGCATGGAGCCTCCCCAGGTGGAACCGGCGATGGCAACCTGCACGGGCTCGGGACAGAAGCGGGGATGGCCGGAGAGCAGGGCCTCGCTGCCGCCGAGGAGCACGGCGGTGTAGCGGTGATGCATGGTCTGGATTTCGAGCACCGTGGAAGGTGGAAGATCGCCGAGGAAGACGCCGCCTTCGATTTCCGACTGGATAATGCTGCGGTTTACTTCGTCGGCCAGGTTTGGGTGAGGGTTAAACATACAGAATCCCGACAGTAAGGGTATAGGGTTTCCGGGGCGGGAACAAGGATTCTTTGGAGGGGGGCTGGGAACGGGGGAGCATGTCCCTTAGAGGAGGTGGAGAGGGGCTAGGTTGCAGGAAGTTGGGGCAGGCACAATTAGGGTGCGTACGACCACTGGGGCTAAGAGCCCACTGAAGTGAATCCCCTGACGCGGCCCTAAAGGGCCGCTCTTCCACGGTACTTCCTTAATGGGGCGAATGGCGAGCTGCGCTCGCTGGACAGCCCCTTCGACTTCGCTCAGGGCAGGCGAGGGCGGGTGTCCCCACATAATCATATTCCAGAATCAAATCCCACACACAATCAAGTCCGGGAACGCCTATTCGCCGCCGACGGTGAGGCCGTCAATGCGGATCGTGGGGGCGGCTACGGCGCCGCGGAATTCCAGGTCACTGGCAATTTCGGAGATGTTGAAGAACAGGTCTTTCAGGTTGCCGGCTACCGTGATTTCTTCCACCGGATAGGCAAGCTCGCCGCCGGAGATCCAGAGGCCGGAGGCACCGCGGGAATAGTCGCCGGTGACCAGATTGACACCCTGGCCGAGAAACTCGGTGACGTAGAGGCCCTCTTTGATTCCTGCGATCAATTCTTTGGGCGTCTTGGGGCCGGGCTGCAGGAAATAGTTGCCGGGGCCGATGCCGGGGGTGCCGGCCAGGCCGCGGGAGGCGTTGGCCGTGGTTTGCAGGCCCAGCTTTTTTGCGGCGTAGGTGTTGAGCAGGTACGACTTCAGCACTCCGTTTTCGATGACTACGGTGCGGCGGGTGGGGATGCCTTCGCCGTCGAAGGGGCTGGTGCCGAAGCCGCCGGGGATGGTGCCGTCGTCAATGATGGTGACGTTGTCCCCGGCGATTTTCTGGCCGAGTTTGCCGGCGAGGAAGGATGCGCCGCGGTAGACGGAGTCTCCGTTGATGCCTTCGAAGATGTGTTCGAGGATCGAGGTGGAGACCATGGGATCGAGAACGATGGGGACGTGGGCGGTCTTCACCTTGCGGGCGCCGAGCCGGCGGATGGTGCGCTCGGCGGCGATTCGGCCGACTTGCTCCGGCGGGTCGAGTTTCTTCAGCGTGCGCGCCACCGAGAACCAGTAATCGCGCTGCATGGCGCCGGCCTCGGTCTGGGCGATGGGGACGGCGGCGACGGAGCAATAGGAGCGGCGATATTCGCCGACGAAGCCGTGGGAGTTGGCCAGGACTTTGTGGCCGGTGGCGGCGTCGAAGGATCCGCCTTCGGAATTCTTGATGCGGGGATCGAAATCGAGCGCGGCTTTTTCGGCGCGGCGGGCGTAGTCAATGCGGTCGGGGCCGGGGAGCGAGTAGACGTCTTCGTGGTAGAGGGCGAGGTCGCCCGGGAGTTGGCCGAGTTGCGAGGCTTCGGGGATTCCGCCGAAGGGGTCTTCAGAGGTGATTTTCGCGAGCGTGAGCGCCGAACTGACCATGCGGTCGAGGCCTTCGCGGGAGAAGTCGCTGGAGTAGGTCGAGGCGGCGCGCTGGCCGAAGAAGACGCGGACGCCGATGGACTTGGAGCCGGATTCTTTCAGAGTTTCGACCTGGCCGAGGCGGACGAGGGTGGAGAATTCGTCGCCTTCGCGGACGACGCACTCGGCGGCGGTGGCGCCTCCGGCCATGGCGCGGCGGACGATGTCCTGTGCGAGGGACTTGAGGTCGGTTTCCAGTTTCGGGTTTCGAGTTTCTAGTTCAGTTGGGGACATAGAAAAATCTTTAACCGCAGAGGGACGCAGCTTACGCGGAGGAACCCGAGGTCCCTCGACTGCGCTCGGAATGACAATGCCTTGAAATGTCCGTGCAATCCGTGGCAAACGAATTTTATTGCATGAAGCCGCCGGGATCTTTTCTGGCGGTGCCGCCGACTGTCAGGCGGTCGATCTTTAGTGTTGGGATGCCGACGCCTACGGGCACGGCCTGGCCGTCTTTGCCGCAGGTGCCAACGCCTTCGTCTAGCTTCAGGTCATTGCCAACCATCGAGACGCGCGTCAGCACGTCGGGGCCGTTGCCGATCAGCGTGGCGCCTTTGATGGGAGCGGTAATCTGGCCGTCTTCGATCATGTAGGCTTCCGACGCAGAGAAGACGAATTTTCCGTTGGTGATGTCCACCTGGCCGCCGCCGAAATTTACGGCGTAAACGCCGTGCTTGACGGAGCGGATAATGTCTTCGGGATTGTCTTGACCGGCAAGCATGTACGTATTTGTCATGCGTGGCATGGGGATGTGCTCGTAGCTCTCGCGGCGTCCGTTGCCGGTGTCGGCGATGCCCATGAGCCGCGCGGAAAGCTTGTCGCTGAGATAGCCCTTCAGAATTCCCTTCTCGATGAGGACCGTTTCCTGTGTGGGCGCGCCTTCATCATCCACGTTGAGGGAACCGCGACGCCAGGGCATGGTGCCGTTGTCCACTACCGTGCAATGTTCGCTGGCTACACGCTTGCCGATGAGGCCAGCGAAGGCTGACGTTTTCTTGCGATTGAAATCGGCTTCGAGGCCGTGGCCGACGGCTTCGTGCAGAAGAACGCCGGGCCAGCCGGGGCCGAGGACGACTTCCATTTCGCCGGCCGGAGCTTCGCGGGCGTCGAGTTGCAGGATCGCCTGGCGGGCGGATTCTTTGGCGAAAAATTCGGGAGTCTTCTCGCCGAAGAAGAAATCGAGGGCGACGCGGCCTCCGCCGCCGGAACTGCCGCGGGCGGAGTTGCCTTCGGTTTTGGCGATGCAGGAAACGTTCATGCGGGCCAGCGGCTGGGAGTCTTCGGCGAACGTGCCGTCGGAGGCAACAACGAGAATGTTGCGCAACTCGTCGGCGTAGCTGGCGCGCACTTCCTGAATGCGTGGATCGTAGGCGCGGGCGGCTTTGTCGGCGCGCATGACGAGTTCGACCTTGGCACTGATCTCGGCGTCCACCGAGGGCAGAGTGACGGGATAGAGACTGCGCGCGGCGGTTTTCTGAAATCCGGCTACCGGTGTTTTGGCCGGGGCGCTGGCGATCAATGCTGCGGTGCGGGCGGCGTGGAGGATGCGGGCGGCAGAAAGGTCGTCGGTATAGGCGTAGCCGGTGCGCTCGCCGGAGACGACGCGGATTCCGCAGCCGGCGGAAATGCCCTGCGAGGCGGACTTGACCATGGATTCGTCCACCATGAGCGAGGTGGAGGAAAGATATTCGAAGTAGAGGTCGGCGTAGTCTCCGCCGGCGCAAAGCGCGGCAGCGAGATAGTGTTCGAGATCGCGCTCGGTCAGACCGTAATGGTCGAAGAAAAAGCGTTGTCTGTCGGATTTATTCACGCTGTGTTTATCCACGAAAATTAGATGCCTGCGAGTTGGGTGAGGACTCGACGGCGGTTGCTCCCTTGGTTTCATTATCCCATACAGGATAGATGGCGAACGGCCTGGTTCCCATCTTCCACAATCTCGACAATGACGATGGTCACTCGTCACAGACACGGCAGGCTAGAGTGTGGAGACTTTGGCTATGACACCGGAGGCATTGACTCGCACGCTGCAGGAGTTTCTCAGCGAAGCTTCGGGCGCGGTCGTGCTTGAGGACGGGGCCGTCACGTTTGATCTGGAGCGGGCGAAGTATTCGATTTCGGGTGAGTACAACAAGTGCCTGCTGCATCTCTGGTCGGCGGAACGGAATGCGGTGCGGCGCGTGCTGGACGCGGAGGTGAAGAACGGGACGCTGCGGCTGGCGGTGCAGAGGCTGGGGCAGGCGCGTCCGACGAAGCTGGAGATTTGCCGGGAACGCGACCGGAGAACGCCTTCCGCGAAGAAGGCGGCGCGGACGAGCTATGAACAGAAGTTGCGGCGGGCGCTGGAGCGGCACTTTCCTGGGTTCACGATCACCCGGCTGACGAGCGGCGTGGATCTGGAGAGATCGTTTGGGCCGATCTATGCGCGGGGGGTGGTTCGGCGTGGGCAGTCGGCGTTTGCGGTTTTGGGGGTGAACTCATCGGAGACGCAGGCATCGGTGGATGCGGCATTGACGTTTGGGATTTTGTGGATGGATGTGTGCCGTCAACATCCCCACCCTGTCGCACAAAACGCGACAAGGGTGGGGCACTTGTCGTCACTTTATGTGGAGGGGTTGTGTTTGTTCGTTCCGGCAGGGAGTTCGGGGCTGGTGCGGGAGCGGATGGCGAATCTGAATCGGGCCGCTGCGAAGTGGAGCTTGTTTGAGTTTGACGAGCGGCAGGATGCGGTAGTCGAGATGGATTGCTCGGATCGCGGCAATGTGGCGACGCGGCTGGTGCATGCGGCGAACGAAGCGGCGGCGCTGGAAAGATTCGCGGAGTCGGTTGCGAGGATCCGGCAGATTCTGCCGAATTGCGAGGTTGCGGTAATTTCGGCGGCGGAGCTGGCGTTTCGCTGGCGGGGGCTGGAGTTTGCGCGGGCGCGCATGGGAGCCGAGGCGGCGACGTTTCGCAGCCGGCAGGAAATTGTGTTTGGTGTCGGCGCGGAGGAGCGGGTCCTGGAGGAGCGCAACTGGGCGTTGTTTGCGGAACTGCTTGGGGCGTTGCGGGATGCGCGGCATCCGTATGGGCCGAGGCAGGATCGGCTGTTCCGGTTGCACGCGGAACGGTGGCTGGAGTCGCTGGTGGTGGCGGACGTGAGCGTGGTGGATGAGCGTCTGGAATCGCGAGCGCTGTATTCGCAGGTGCCGGCGTTTTCTGCCGCGGACCGGGCGATGATTGATGTGTTGACCACCACGCGGGACGGGCGGCTGGCGGTGGTGGAACTGAAGGCTGACGAGGATATTCACCTGCCGCTGCAGGGGCTGGATTACTGGGCGCGGGTGGAGTGGCATCATGGGCGCGGGGAGTTTCCGCGGTTTGGATATTTTGCGGGGCGAGAATTGTCGGCGGAGGCTCCGCTGCTTTTTCTGGTGGCGCCGGCGTTACATGTGCATCCGGCGACGGATACGCTGCTGCGGTATATCTCGCCGGAGATTGAATGGGAGTTCGTGGGGATTGACGAGCGGTGGCGGGAGGGAGTAAAAGTCCTGTTCCGGAAGTGCCCTGATCGGGGGACGAGACGTGGAGCCGAATTACTCACTCGTGCCGCAAGTTGAAGATGAAGGGACGCCTTACCCCGGATTGCTGCTCAAGAACGTCTACAGCCTGTATAGGAGCCGATGGGGTCGCTGGTTCAGCATTACGGCGCCAACATCGCTGCTGGCTGCTGCGGTCCTCTTGATAGCCGACCAGCGGATCAAAGCGATATTCAGGAGCATTCCCCGAAGTGAGTTTCCTCTTCACCTCTTTCCTTATCACCTCGCCGAAATCGTCGAGGCAGGCGTTGTGCGCTATGGCAGCTTCTTCCTCAGTTGGCTTCTTGGTTGTTTTGCACTGGCGGCGATTGCGACGGTCGTGAGCGGCCTGGACGATGACGACGCCGACGCGGTCTGGAAGCACGACAGCCATCAGCGGGCACGGGAGCATTTGGGGGCGCTTGTTCTGGTCGCCTTAATTACATTCTGCGCGTTTCTGGCTGGCCTGGCGATGGGTGCATTCGTCGAGGGAGCTGCGGTCAAGCTGGTGGGCTGGGCGCGTTTTTCGAGATTCCGCTATAGTGCTGTGCTCGCGGGTACCGTGGTGGTCGCCAGCATGGTTAGTTGGCTGGGAACGGCCATTCCACTGGTGGTCAGGGGTAGCACCGGGGTCTGGGCGGCGTTCAAGAAAAGTGTGAAACTCAGCAACGGTTACGAGGGCGCTTTGTTCTTGCTGGTTGTGCAATCGGTGGCGGGCCCTTACCTCGCCTGGTATGTGGTTTACTACGGTCTTCGAATCTTGATGCCTGGCTCGCTTTTCTTTACGGTCTGGGGCCATTGGACGGTTGTTGTTCTGGCCGTGCTGGCCGGTGCCGCTGCCGACCCGCCGATCTTCATTGCTTTTTCCCTCCTCGCGGATCCTGAGAAACTCAGGCCGTCGTCCCTAAGCGCCCAAGAACCAGCCTGAGACGGTGAGCATTGTGATCGGCCGAACGGCGATGCAACTGCCGGGCTGCGCCCGGCGGACAGCCGAGGCGGCTGTCCCCACATGGTTCTTCTACTGGTGTTGCGGAGTGTATGAAGCTGGGGTTGGGGCTAGCTTGTCGTCGGTGCCGATGGCGTCGCCGGAGAGGATCAGCTCGACGCGGCGGTTTTGCTGGCGGCCTTCGGGGGTGTCGTTGGTGGCGATGGGCGCGGTTTTGCCGAAGCCGCGGGCTTCGACGGCGCCAGCGGAAATTCCCTGCTGCACGAAGTAGTCGCGGACGGACTCGGCACGGCGCTCGGAAAGATTCTGATTGTAGTCGTCGCTGCCGACGGCGTCGGTGTGTCCCTCAACCGCGAGATGCAGGCTGGGATAGGCGAGCACGATGCCGGAGACTTTGGCGAGGCGCTCGCGGGCGCCGGGAAGCAGTTCGTAGCTGCCGCTGCGGAAGAGGACGTCCGACATATTGGCGATGAGGCCGCGAGCGGAGTCGCGGGTGGCGAGAATTGAATTGAGTTGCTGCAGGAGGCGAGCGCGGAGTTCCTGTTTTTCTGTTTCCGCCTGCTGGCGAAGATTTTCGGATTGGGCGGCGGCGGCGCGGGCCTTGTCGGTTTCGGCGGCAAGAAGCCGCTGCTGGGCGACGGCTTCGGCTTTAGCTTTCTCGGCTTCTTCTTTCTGACGCGCGGCTTCCTGCGCGGCGGCGAGAGCTTCCTGCTTCATTTTTTCGGCTTCGGCTTTCGCTTGTTCTGCCTGGGCGCGGGCGGCCTCGGCGTCCACGCGGCGTTTGGCTTCGGCATCGGCGTCAGCGCGGGCTTTGGCTTCGCGGGCGGCGGCGGCGGCCTGGGCTTCCTCTTCCGCCTTTTGCTTGACGGCCATGAGGCGGGCCTCTTCGGCGGTTTCGGTGGCTTCTTTAGCGGTGGCTTCGACCGCGGCTTTGTTTTGCTTCTGGCGGTAGATCTCTTCAGCGTGCATCAACTGCTGGCCGGCTTTGGACATGATGGACGCGGCGTATTTGTCGGCAGCGGCAATGTGGGCGATGCGGACGGCGTTGCGGGCTTCAAAGAGCTCGAGCGGAGTCTTCGAATCTATGCCGAAGATGGCGTCCTGGATATGAGTGTTGGTGGACGAATAAGTGCCGCGGGTGACGAGTTCGTATCGGGCGTCAATATTTTCGGTGGCGGCGCCACTGATCCAGGAGCTTTCCATCACCACCATGTTGCCGGGCTGGGTCACGGCGAAGTAAGGCTCGGCGGTGACGATCATGCCGAAGGTCTGGAGGTCGGTGAATGCTTTCAGGTGGGCGTTGCCGTTCTTGTCGAGCGAGACTTCGCCGAGGTTGACCGGGCGTCCCTGGGGCGAGACGGCCCACATCACGTAGGTGAGGAATTCGAGGCCGAACTTGGTGGCGTCTTCCATGCCGTCGAACCTGACATCTATTTCGAAATTCGTTTTCTTGCCTTCGACTTTGGCTTCGCCCGAGGCCCGCTGCAGCAGATCGGTGCCGCGGAAGTCCACCTTGGTGGTGCCGCCCTGCAGGCGGTAGTGCATGGCTTTAATGGTGCGGGAAACGGTGGGCGTGGGAAGAGTGGATTGCGTTTGCGCGGACGCGAAGTTTGCGGCGGCAAGCAGAATGATGGCCAGAGACAGGTTTTTCACAGCGTTCTCGATCTGGGGGAGACTAAGAAATTTCTAATCATTTATATGTTGCGGGATACGGTGAGGAATGGAAAGGACAGGAAGGGTTGGGCCTTTGGTAACCCACATCCTTTGCGGATCATGGGATGGTGGCGATCGTGCCTTTGGGGCCTACGATCAGGGCTCCGCCTTCCGGGTAGGGACTTACTGCGTTGAACTTTGTGGCCAGCTTCTTGTTGGCGCTGATGCGGCGGGGGTCGGAGGGTGGGCGGAAGTCGAAGATGAAATCCTGGCCGACGAGGAAAAGACGTTGGGGAGCGGTTGGCTGGAGGCGGAGTTTCTTGTTCCCGGGCGTCGCTTGCGTGTTCGCCTGTTGAAGCGCGAGGGCGTAGACGCGGCGGTCATAAGCCACGGCGGAGAAATAGGCCTGGGGATGAATGGCGGAGAGAGTCCAGGTTTTGCCGCCGTCCTCGGTGAAGGCGAGGTTGGGGCCGTCGTCGTTGGGATGCTTGTAGTCGCCTCCGGCGATGACGCCGTGGAACGCGTCGCGGAAGGCGATGGAGAAGATGCCGGCGGAGTCAGGTCCGTGGAGGATGGGGGTGTCGAAGACCTGCCAGGTTCGGCCGCGATCGGCGGAGTGGAAGACGCGGGCGGTTTTGCCTCCGGTGGCGAACCAGAGGTTGGGGTCGGGGGCGTCAGAGGCTGAAGCCCCAGATTCTGATGGGTCCTTTACCGCAGCGCTGAAGAGCTGCGCCACCCAAGAATGAATGACGGCTATGCAGGTGTTGCTGGCGGCGAAGGCGCCTTCGCCTTCCACTGCGAGCGGAAGTTGGGCGGGCGGGTGCCAGGTTTGGCCGTCGTCGGTGAGAAGGACTTCGAAATGCAGTTTGCCGGTTTCGTCGGGGATGGGATCGCCGAGAACGATGCCGTGAGTGCGGTCCCAGAAAACCATGGAGTCGAAGAATCCTTTGGGATTGGGGTTGGTGAATTGAATCTGCCAGTGGAGGCCGGCGTCGCTGGTGTGGTAGATGCGAGACTGGTCGCCGGCTCCGGCGGACATGAGGAAAGCTTCGGCGGCGGAAAAGGCGACTACGGCGCGGAAATCGAGCGTGGCGGCATCGAGAACCTGGGCGGGAACCCAGGTGCGGCCGGCGTCGGTGGTGCGGAGATAAGTGCCGTGGGTGCCGCTGGCCCAGGCTACGTCGCGGGAGACGGCACTGACGCCGCGGAGACTCTCAGTGGTGTTGGAGATCTGGAGCCGCGGCGTGGATTGAGCGGCCGCGACGGCGGCGGCGATGAGAATTGCCAGGAAGCGCATGAGGGAATTGTCGCAGAAGGAGGGGTTCTGGTGTAAATGGTTAAAGCAGGAGGTTTTCTTGACTTCGGCAGGCGCGGGCAGGAGTGCCCGCGCCACACATCATGCAAGAGATCCTTCGCCAAGAACGCTCAGGATGACGCCAGCGGGCTCACGCTGCGCTCACGCCCGCTAAGCGGCGTCACTTCGCGGTGAAGTCGGCGAAGGAGGCGGTCTTGCCGATGTAGATGCGGAGGGTACAGCGATTGCCGACGTGAGCGAAGGCTACCTCCAAGGCATCGTTCGCTTCGGAAACTTGGACAGTCTCCATGGCGGTGCGGGCGACGTCCTGCTTTTCGTCGTAGGCAGCGCCGGCAGCGACATTCTTATTGACGGCGAGGGTCCAGTGATCGCGAGCAGGAATGGGATAGACGGTGTAGGCGCCGATGGGAATCATCGAAGTGCCCAGAGTGAGTTGCGCCTCGCTAAACAGGGTCATGGGCTGGCCGCCGGGAGTCCAGGGCTTGCCGTTGGAAGGTTTCTCGCTCTTGGCGGAGACGGCGTTGTAGCGGACGTAAACCTGGCGTCCGTCGTCGAGGTTGCAGGTGGTGGTGGAAGTCGGGGCGTTGGAGGACTGCGCGGCCAGCGAGGAGACGAGCACGCACGATATGAGAACAGCTCTCCAGACGAGAGGGGCGAACATGGGTTGGAAAGCCTCCGCGCAAGAGTGTAGCGCCGGAAGGGCTTCAAGGGGAAGGTTTTTAGTGGGCGAGGGGGTGGCTTGGCGGGAAAGGAATCCCGAGGGTCGTGGGTCTTCGGTGACGTTTCAAGGGGGGCGGGGGGTTGCTACCGTCGGGCAGGTGCCGGTGTGTCAGGTACCGAGCGAGGACGGAATCCATGGGAGCAAGACTGAGAATTCTGTATGGGGAAGGCGATGGGGAGACTTTGAAGGCGCAGGCGGCAGCGATGGAGAAAGCCGGCCACACAGTGCAGCCAGCCGAGGGGCGCAAGGCGGTGCAGGAGGCTCTAAAGCAGGGTGGCTTTGACCTGGTCGTGCTGGGAGCGACGCTGAGCCGGAACGACCGTCACCATCTTCCGTATATGGTGAAGAAGGCGAACACGGAGACGAGTGTGCTCGTGATGCATGCTGACGGAAGCCGGCATCATTATGTAGATGCGTGCACCGATACAGGAGCCAGCCTGGAGACCGTGCTGGCCCGCATCGAGGGAATGAAGATCGGCGGAGCGAAGGCAGCGGCGGCGGGAGCGGGCAAGCGGTAGTTCGTTGCCGGTTTGCATTTGTCAGTTTCAGAGGCGGCCCTTGCGGGCCGCCTTTCTTGTTGCTCACTTGCGCTGGTCGAACCCGCCGGGGTACGAATCAGGGTGGTTAATGGTGGGAGGATCGGGCTGGGCGGAGCTTTTCTTCACTCGCCGAGAAGGCCTTCCGGTGAGGAAAGTGGGGCGACTGCGCCGCGCAGGGCTTATTTCTGATTTCGGAGTTCAGTGGGTTCCTGGCTTCATTCCTACCATCACTGCTTCGCCAGAGGCGAAGGTGAGATGGGTGGATTGGGGAACGGGCCCTGGCTTTTCACCAGCGACATCTCCTCAAACAGCAGAGAAGGAACCACGCAGGAGACGACCGGAACATCGGACGTGGCCGAAATTCCCAGCGAGAACAGGGCTCCGACGCGGGGAATAAATTCGTCGGTGAAGACGACCGGGGTGTCACCAACGGCCACGATGTCTTTGAAAGCGGCAGGGGTGAGTTCGGCGATTTCGACGCCCTGAACCAGTTCTTCATGGCCGTCAGGGTAGAGCTTGTAGACTTCGGCCAACGAGGTTCCGCCCTGCGCGCCCTGGCGAGCCATGCGCGACGCCATTTTCATGAAAGACGCGGCTGAGCCTCCGCCGACGTGGCGCACCACGATGCCGTAGTCGAGGCCGCGATCCTTTACGCGACGCAGCAGTTCTTTGCGGAGATCGTCGCTGGTTGAAGATTTTTCCGAAACGACAAACAGATTGCTGGGAGTGGGGCCCCATCCGTGACGGCTTCCCGTGCTGTGGGGGACAGTGCGGACGGGAACGCGCGTGGCCAACAGGGTTTTCAACACGCCGTGCTCCACCAACCTAATCTCTCGGGTCTTTACGGCATCGTCATCCACCCGGCTGGCGCCCAGCAGGGTGACGCCTTTGTAGCTGGCCTCCAGGGGATTGTCGGACACACTGAGGAAATCAGGCAGCACGCGGCCGCCGATTTTGTCCACGAAGGAAGTTCCGCCCAACTGCGACATCATCTGGTTGAAGAAAAGTTCAAAGCGAGGATCGTCGCTCAGCGGAGTGCGGACCGCCATCAATCCGGTAGCAAACTGCTGGGCGAAGACTTCGGGGGCGGCATCGCCTTCGAAAAGGACGGGGCCATTGTAGCGGTCGAGGGATGAGGCGGAGCGCAGCTTGAGCATGCGATCGGCCATGGCGCGCGTGCGCGAGATCAGAACGTCCTGGGCGGGGAGATCGGCCATGGTGTGACCGAACAGCTGAATGGAGTCGGCGATGGGCACGCCGTCGGGGGTCTGAGTCTGGGCGTTAATCTGCAGTTTGAAAACCGGCTGGGCGCGCGTGAACGTAGATCCCTCGCTGTTGGCGTAGCGAGTGTAGGAGTTGAGGTATTCGATATCCACGCTGGAACTGTAAATGTCGGGTGTGCTTCTGAAAACGGCGGAAATAGCGCGCGCCAGGGCTTTCAATTGCTGCAGGCTGGCCTGGGTTTTTTCCGGCGACTCGCTTTCGGTGTTGGGAGTTTCCTTGCTGAAGTCGGGGGTGTTGTCGGTTTGCTTGCGGGCTTCGAGAGCGGCGCGTTTGGCCGAGAGATCCTCGAGGGCTTTCTTGTACTGGGCGTCGGTGGCGAGCCAGAAATCGCGGCGAATCTGCTGGTAGTTGTCGTCGAGGGGAGCCTGGCGGATGCTGCTGAACATGCCTCCGCCGAAGTTGCGCAGCGACATGTAATTGCTGTTATCGAGAGCGTAATCGCCGACGCGGATCTCGACCCCGATCAGGCGCACGCGCGCGGGCTGTTCCTCGGTGACGCTTCCCAGCGTGGCGGCGACGGTGGTGCGGTTCATGTCGTCCATGCGGTAAGCGAGGAAGTAGGGCTTCTCCATTTTCTGCAATTGAATCTGGGAAATGGAGCGGGAGAGTTCGTCCTTCATGGCGCGTATGGCCACGTCGTCCTGGGCGTGGGAACGTCCGGTGAGCAGGACGCCGAGAGCAAGGAAGAAAAGCTGGGCGCGAATGGGAAGTTTGCGGGTCATTTTATTTGAGATCATTGAAAGCATGTCAGTTCTCCCGAACTGCTGGAGGCGGCGGCAGAATCGGAGCGCGCTCCTGCGACTTTTCCTTGCGTTGCACTTCGATCTGGGAAACCAGCAGTCCCGGAGAAGCTGCTGAAACCGGGACCCAGCCCGACTCCGCCCCGCAAACGCCGTTGAATACTGTGACCTGGTCGTCGGCGGCCAGTATCTTGCTGAAGGCGATCAGAGGAGTGCCGATCAGGTCCACGCCGCGGACCAGTTCTTCCCGGCCATCGGGAAAGACGCGGTAGACGACGGTGGGCCGCACGTTGAAAGCGTTGGGCAACACGCGCTGGGTGAACGTGAACCCGCCTTCGATGTCGTCAAAAAAAAGCCCGTAGGGTTTGTTGGCGGCCTTGATCTGTTCGATGAGCTGTTTCTTGAGCTCCGCGCGAGATACCTGTTTGGCAGATTCCACTACGAGGTTGGACTGTCGGGCGACGACTTTGTAGCCCTGCTGGCGGCGGCCGTGTCCGTTGGAATGATCAAAACCTTCGATGGGGGCGCGCGACATGAGGAAGTTTTTGAGAATTCCCTTGTCCACGACGGTCACGCGCCGCGCTTTCACGCCTTCATCATCGAAGGGGTAATAGCCGACCAGTTCGGTTCCTCCGAGCGCTTTCAGAGTTGGGTCAGAATAGACCGAGAGGAAATCGGGTAAGACCGATTGATTGATCTTCTTCTTGAAAGTCTGCGCCTCGTCTTCATTTTTCTGGCGCTGGCCCTCGATGCGGTGGCCGAAGATCTCGTGGAAAAAGACCGCGCTGGCACGCCCGGAGAGGATGGCGGGTCCGGTGTAAGGCTCTGCCAGAGGGGCTTTCACCAGCTGCAGAAGAGTAGCGATCATGCGATTGACATCTTGGTTCAGAGTCGCATCGTCGGGCAGACCATCGGGACGGAACGACATGTAGGTCTGGTGCAGGGGCAGTTCCATGCCGTCGTCCGCCTTGGCGGTGGCGGAGATGATAATGCGGAAAAACGGAGAAGAGATTCGAATCTGGCTGCCGTCGCTGTTCAGGTAACGGCGGGTCTCGACCTCGGCAATGACCTCGGCGCTGTTCTCAATAATTTCCTTGTGCTGGGCGAAGGGAGCGGTGCACTTGCGCAATTTCTGCTCCCACGCGGCGGTGTCGAAAGCGAAAGGAGCCTCCGGTTCCGAGTAGGTGTCGGGCGATTCGTGGGAAAAATCGCCAGAGCGGTCTTCGGCCTCCACCTTCACCTGCACATTGGCCTTCACCTTCTGGAGGCGCTGCAGGGCGTTGCGGTACTTGTGCTCGGTCGCCTGCCAGAGAGCCACCCGCAACGCGTCAGGATCGTTTTCCAGCGGGATTTGCGGGCGGTCCATCTGGTCGCCCATGTCGCCGTAGGGATCCGCGTCGCGTAAGGGATGGGTGTTGTCGAGCGCGTAATCGCCGACGCGCAGATCGAGATCGAGGAAGCGCGTGATGTGATCGTTACTGCCGGTCAGCGCGCCGAACGAGGACGAAATCTCGATGGCGTGGTTATCGGTCAGCTGGTAGGAGAGGAAGTAGGGCGGCATCGGAGCTTTCTTCAGATTCTGGAACGAGCGGGTGAGCTCCTGCTGCATGGCGGTGAGCACGGGATCGCTCGGAACCTGCTGCGCGGATAATCCCAAGGCGGTGAAGAGCAAGAGAGCGAAAACGCAGAACTGGCGAAGGTAATTCACGGAAACCTCTTTTTGCAGTTCGAAAATTCCGGGGGTCAATTTGGGGCTGATACCACTGGAAAAAAGAACTCTAAATGTTCGCTGAGACAAAGGAAAGTGATTTCGGAATCCGGAGTTGCGAAAAGAACAACGCAGGCTCAGCCACAGCCTGAGCCGCGTCGGTTCTCAAGGTCTACCGGATCCAGTCACGGGCAGGTGAGTTGGGCTGTGCCGGTTATGGCTGCGCATCCTCCATTGCAGGGAGTGATCACATTGCAAGTGGCACTGTTCCAACTGGACGCCCAGACCGTAAAGGTGCCGGACGCGCCGGAAACGCACTGAGCCAATCCGTTGGTGCTGACCGTGACTGCGGTGGTGGGTTGCTCCGTCGTTGCAGTCTTGATGCACGCACCCCAGATCGCCTGCAGTGGAGTAACCGGGGAAGGCATGGAGGTGAAGTAGCCCGTTGCCGTGAACTGGGCCTCACCCGATGCTGTCGCAGGAGTGACAGTGACGGATTGCAGAGTGTGGGGAGTATTCGAACCGCAGGCCAGCGCGATTGCGGCGGCGGCCAGGAACAGGAAGAGGAAAAACCGAGGCCCGGGGCTTAGCATGGCAGACCTCCTACCCATGGGAACCTAGACGACCCGATCTGGTTGCCTGAGCGCCTAACAAAACACTGTGCGGCTTCCCTGGGCGGCTAAGTTAGCGTAGGGGTCCTTCGACTCGGGATGACAGCGAGTTGTGGGTATCAGTGAATTATGGAAGGGTTCTTGGAGCGGGCTTGCCTGCCGGCTTGTAGTCCTTGGGATAGACGACCAGGCAGCGGCGCATGCCTTCGCCTTCGCTTTCGGTGTGGAGGTCGGCTTCGTCGCGGAGCGCGAGGTGAACGATGCGGCGCTCGCGCGAGGACATGGGAGTGAACTGGTAGGGAGTTCCGGTGCGGCGCACTTTTTCGGCGGCGACGTTCGCGGCGGTGCGCAGTTCCTGGATGCGGAGGGAGCGGTGATTCTGGCAATCGAAACTGATTTTTTCGTGCTCGCCGGAAGGCAGGCGGAGCATTTCGATGGCGAGTAGTTCGAGGGCGCGCAGGAGTTCTCCGCTGCGGTCGAGCAGGAGAGCGGAGTCTGGACCGGCCAGGTCCACGAGGATCTCGGGCTTCTCCCAGTCGCGGTTTTCCGGCAGCGGCGGATCCACAATGATGCGGTACTTGAGGCGAAGGCCGCCGTGGTGGACGACAGCTTGAAGGAATTCGTTGATTTTGTTGGCGGCGGCGAGTTTGTCGGGAATGGGCATGGAATTCAGCTCTCAGCTATCAGCCGTCAGCTTTCAGACTGGGCTGATGCACGGTCGAAACTTTTGCTTTCCGAAGACGTCATGCGGCGAAACACTTTCCAAGCTCTCGTCGAACTCTTGCGTCGTCATCGCACAAGCCGACGCCTGAGCGCTGACGGCTGCTGCTACTTGTCCTTCTTGCGGGCGCGCTTTTCGATCAGTTCGCGCATTTCACGGCCGAGCGTGGTGCGGTTCATCACGGCTTGCTGCGCGATGCCGATCAAATTGACCACCGAGTAATACAAGTTCAGGCCGGCGGCCAGGCGGAAGAAAAACACGCCCATCATGAGCGGCATCATCACGGTCAACATCTTCTGCTGCGCGGGATCCATGCCGGCCTGCGGGGTCATGCGCTGCACCACCAACATACTGACCACCATCAGGATGGGCAGCAGAAAAGGAAACGGTTCCGCGGCGGAAAGGTCGTGGATCCAAAGCCAGTGCGCATGGCGCAGGTCAATGGCTGAGCTCAGCATGCGGTAATAGGCGATGAGAAATGGGAACTGGATGAGCAAGGGCAGACAACCGCCGGCAGGATTGACTCCTTCTTTCTTGTAGAGGGCGCCGATTTCCTCGTTCATGGCGGCCTTGCGCGGATCGCGCAAGCTGTACTTCTTGTATTTCTCCTGGATGGATTTGATCTGCGGGGCGACGCGCTGCATCTTGAGCATGGACTTCATCTGCGTGATGCGCAGGGGAAGCAGAAGCGCGCTGATGATGAGTGTCTGCAGAACGATGGCCCATCCCCAGTTGGCAACGATGTGATGGTAAGTCCAGCGCAGCCAGAGGAAGAGCGGTTTGGCGAGGATGCCCCAAAAACCGAAATCAACGAGGCCGTTGAGGTCGTTGTCGGCGCCGGAAACGCCCGGCACGGGAATTTTTTGAAGAACGTCCAATTCTTTGGGACCGACGAAAACGCGCTCGACGGTGGGACCATGCAGGTTGCCGACCGCGGCGCCGAGGGCTTCCACGGGCACCTTCTCGTTCGAGTCGGCTTTTTGCGGGTCGCGGGGAATTGAAATGGCATTGCGCAGCGTGACCATGGCGGCTGCGGCGGGATCGTCAGGGATGAAGACCGCGGCGAAATACTGGTCCGTGGGCCCGGCCCAATGGAAGGGACCGGGGATGGTGGCGCCGCCGCTGATGGCCGTGCACTTCGAGAACACAGAGAATCCGCAGCGGGTGGGCAGATGCTCGATGTTCTTGTTGAACTGGTAGTCAATAAGTCCGGAAGCGTAGAAGGCGGGAGTGGTTTGATCGCCGAAGCCCGAGGGCCAGGCGGGAAGCGCGGCGAGCGGACTGCCTTTGTAGGTGACGGAGGTTTCGATCTTCACTACGTAGGTGTGGTCGAAGCCGAAGGTCTTGCGGACGGCGAGATCCTGGTCGGCGTACTCGAAAGTGACGGTGGCAGGAGATGCCTGCAGGCCCTCGGCGGAAGCGACGTAGAGGGCCGAACTGAGTTTGGCGCGCACCGTCTCGTCGTAAGTCCAGAGAGAAAGCGGATAGCCGTAAAGCGGAGCGGCGGTGGGATGGACGAGATCCAGCGGACCGTTGGCGTCGTTCGTGTATTTCTTGAGGATCCAGGATTTGACCTGGGCTCCCTTGTTGGTGAAGGCGATGCGGTAGAGATCGTTCTCGATGACGGTTTCAGTTTCGCCGGATCCCTGCTTGGTGATTCCAGGGGCAGGCGTGACCACAGCGGGGGCGGGAATGGGAGTGGGAGTCGCAGCGGCCGAAGAAGCAGGCTTGGCGGGCTGGCCCTGCTGCGTCGGGGCGGGCTGCTGAGGAAAATACTTCTTCAGCAATGGCTGGAACGCCAGCATGACCGTGAAGGTCACGAGAAAGATAAGCAGGAGACGGCGCTCACTGCCGGGTTCGTGTTGAGGATTCTGGTATTCGGCCAAAGTTACAGTTCCCTCAGATCGCGCCGTGATGCGGTGCGGGCGAAGCCGCTTGCGGTTCGCCAGAATGCTGTTCGGTGCAAGGCGCGCGGTGTTTCACCACCGGATCGTAGCCGCCCTGTGCAAATGGATGACAGCGCAGGAGCCGCGCGAATGCCATGCATCCTCCACGTAACACTCCGTACCGTTCCACCGCTTCCATGGCGTATTCCGAGCAGGTGGGAACGTAGCGGCACGCCGGCGGAAACATGGGCGAAATGGCCCACTTGTAAGCCCGCAACAGCTGCAGTGCGACGAGTTTGGCGTAGTGGCGCATGTTGGCTTCAGGCTTCAGGCCTCCGGCTTGCGGGACCTAATTTCTGTCCGATCACTTCAAAGGCGCGGCGAACTTCGTTCAGCACCGTTTCGAACTCTACGGTCAGCAACAACTTCTTGGGGTTGATGACCACGTCCGCCCGCGCTGCCGCGGGCGGACGTCCAAGCCGCACCGCTTCGCGCAGCCGGCGCTTTATGCGGTTGCGTTGAACCGCGTTGCCGAGGGCGCGGCCAACGGTGAATCCGACGCGCAGGCCCGGAGCTGCAGCAGTCTCGGTACTCGCGGTTGGCTCTTCCGGCCGCGGCAGGAAGAACACGGTCATGGACGCCGAAAAGTGCCTGCGGCCCGACTTGTACACGCGTTCGAAATCGGCGTGACGCAAGAGCCGGGCGCTGCGGGGAAAGCGGGCTTTCGCGGCTCGAGCCCTGACACCCCGATTCAAATCTTCTCCCGGTACGCCGGCAGTCACGGTGATGATCAATTCCAGACAGCTTGCATGCTGGATGCGGACAAGATTGTGCGCGCCATACGGCTATTCGCGGAAACCTGGTTTCACCGAGACCCGCTTGCGCCCCTTGGCGCGGCGGCGGGAAAGAACCTTCTGGCCGCCCTGGGTCTTCATGCGCGTGCGAAATCCGTGCTTCTTGCTTCGCTTGCGCCGGTTGGGTTGGAACGTACGCTTGGGCATGAAAAGTAGCTGCTCCTGATTGGTGCGACGGTCTTAGGACAAACTGTAAGTATAAATCACGGTCCGCATTAGCGCCAAGCACCCATCGCCCAAAGCCGAAGCATCCAGGAGTGAGGAAGTTGGCGATGCGCGTAGTGAGGGCGCGGATGGTTCCGGAGGTTTGCACCTACTCCCCGCGGAGACTGGCGAGACACCGTGCGTCCATGCGCTCGCGGCGCTTAGCAGGATCCACTGAGCGATTGCCCACACAACGTCCCGGTAATCGTACAGTTGGTTTGCGAAGTCACCGTAAGCGTCACATTCAGCGTGCAACTTCCAGACGGATTCGGCCCGTAGGTAACGCCGCCGCCCTCGGTCAGTGTAATTGGATACACCGGAGCATCCGCCTGGAAGGCCAATTGCGTGGCAAGAGTGATATCGGGATTCCCGTTAATCGTCAGGTTCGATACGGAGCAATTCGTGGGCGTGACCGTGAGCGTGGCGTTGTCGGATCCATCTCCGGAGTTGTCCAGGGTGAAGTTGAAATCACCCGAGACGCCTATGGTTCCTCCGCCGGGGCAGGTTCCGGTATAGGACACGGGCACGTTGCAGGTTTCCCCGTTTGCGGTGGGAGTGCAATCAAACGATTGGGCCGCGCGGGCGGTTTTCACAATTGTAGAAAGACTCGTGGGCGCGCCGCGGGTCGCGGGGGTAAATGCTGCACTCAGAGCAGCCTCAACCGTCGTTACGACTTGCTGCGAGATTGCCTGTGCCTGGGCTTGCGAAATGCCGTGGCTGCCGCCCGAACTGCCACACCCTCCAGAAAAAGCCACTAGTATTATGAGAGCCGCAACCTGGCATGAAAGCCCAAAACCCTCTATACGAATCATGGGAACCTCCTTCCCGATCGAGAAAATCCGGTCCGCCGATGCTCGCGGTAACCGGACGGCTCACTACCGTCATTCTACGCCGGCAGCAAACGTCGCCACGAAGAGTCATAGCGGATGCCGTTTGCACCTTCTCTGCGGCAGTTACCAGTGCGGCACTTGACAGCGAGGCGCGATGGGGCGCTGAATATGGCGTTCGCGGAAAACGCCAGCCGAAGTTTCCCACACAACGAAAAAATTTGTGCTAGTATGCCGTTCTGATCCTGCTTTAAGAATTTCTTTTTGTTTGGGCAACGGCGCAAACAAGTACGGGCGCATTTCCGCAGCAACCTAACGGAAGTCACTACGTAAAGCGGCAATTTTATAGAAGAGGCGCTCTCACCAGCCCGGAGCGCCCCGGCGAGCATTTCAAAATATGTCAGTTCCAAGCTCAAGTCTTTCCCCCAATCCGTGGGCACGCATTCTGGATGCGCTGGAAAAGAAAATCAACCGGCACTCGTATGACACCTGGCTGAAACCGACGCGCTATAGCCACTCGAGCGGCGGGATACTGTTCGTGCGGGTTCCAACGGTGGAGTTCCGGCACGCCGGCGACAAGTACGCGGACCTGATCCAGGAAGCGATAGACAATCTCGGCTTGGGTTTTAACGACGTGAAGTTTGTGACGCCGGAGGATGATCCGGCGGCCACGACGGTGCGGCACGATGGCGGGCTCTCCGCCGCGGCGGGCGGCGCGTCCGGGCCGTCGCAGTCGCGCTTTGACTGGGACGGAGCGGCGCAACTGAATCCGCGCTACACGTTTGATGCCTTCGTGATCGGCAGCGGAAACCAGTTTGCGCACGCCGCCTGCCAGGCGGTGGCGGAGCGTCCGTCCAAGGCCTACAACCCGCTGTTCCTGTATGGCGGCGTGGGCATGGGCAAGACGCACCTGATGCAGGCGATCGGACACGAGATCAAGCGGCGCCTGCCGCATGCGGCCATCTGCTACGTATCGAGCGAGAAGTTCACCAACGACATGATCAACTCGCTGCGCTACGACAAGATGACGAGCTTCCGCGACAAGTTCCGCAACGTGGACGTGCTGCTGATTGACGACATCCAGTTCCTCAAGGGCAAAGAGCGGACCCAGGAAGAGTTCTTCCACACCTTCAACGCTCTGCACGAGTCCATGAAGCAAATTGTCATTGCCAGCGACTGCTCGCCGAAAGAGTTGGCAGAGATTGAGGACCGGTTGCGCAGCCGGTTTGAGTGGGGACTGATTGCCGATATCCAACCGCCAGACCTGGAGACCAAGGTGGCGATCCTGCACAAGAAAGCGGAGCAGGAGAAGGTCACTTTACCGGCGGACGTCGCGCAGTATGTGGCGCAGAATATCCGGTCGAACGTGCGCGAACTGGAAGGAGCGCTCATCCGGCTGGTGGCGCACTCTTCGCTGATCGGGGCGGAGATCACGCTGCCCTACGCACAGCAGGTGCTGAAGAACTTTATTGACTCGCAGGCGCGCAAGGTCACCATTGAATCCATTCAGAAGATGGTGGCCGAGCAATTCGGGCTGCGGTTGGTGGAGATTAAGGCCAAGAACAATTCGCGGGCGATCGTATATCCGCGGCAGATCGCGATGTACCTGGCCAAACATCTGACGGAAGCGTCGCTGCCGGAAATCGGACGGCAGTTTGGTGGCAAGCACCACACTACCGTGCTGCACTCGGTCGAGAAAATTGAAGAAGCCCGCAAGAACGACAAAGATTTGAACAGGTTGGTGAATAAACTGACGGAGCAATTAGGCGGATGAGTCGCGGGTTTGATTGCGTTTTCCACTGAACTCTCCAGTCTTGCTTCGTGGTGGCTGTGAATCAAATGTGGAAGTTGTGCAAGGGGCCTCACGAATCGGAAAGTGAGCAGAGTTTTGGTGGTGGGTCCGAATCGAATGGGACCTATTTCTAACATCAGGGGTAGGGCGCGAACCTGATAAGAAGAGATGAGTTGTTTAAGTTTTCCACATCTGCGAAGAGCCTACTGTTACTACTGGTTTTATAGGTTTTGCATTTGATATAAGGGTAGTAATCAAAGTAGCAGGGAAGTAGCCGGAAATCGGGGAGACGGACTTTATGCCGGTGGAAGCCGCCGTTGCCGCGGGGACGATGGAAATGACGGTCAGCAAGTTCGAGTTGCTGCGGGAATTGACTGCCACGCAGGGAGTGGTCGAGCGCAAGACCACGATCCCAATCCTTTCCAATTATTTGTTTGAGGCTGCGGGTGACCGCTTGTCGCTGACGGCGACCGACCTGGATTTAAGCCTGCGCACTTCGTGCGAAGCGAAGGTGAAGAAAGAAGGCGCATGCACGATCCCGGCGCGGAAACTGCACGACTATGTGAAATTGTTGCCGGACGCGGATATCACAATCAAACTGCTGGAGAATCACTGGGTCAGCATTCGGTGCGGGCGTTCCAATACCAAGATGGTGGGGATGGCGAAGTCAAACTTCCCCAGCCTGCCGGTATTTCCGACGGCGGGGGCAGTGACGATTCCGGCGCAGGTGCTGCGGGGGTTGATCGCGCGGACGGGATTTGCGATTTCGAACGAGGAATCACGCTACACGCTGAACGGGGCGCTGATGCTGCTGAAGCCGGAATCCATCACTATGGTGGCGACCGATGGACACCGGTTGGCGCACTGTGAGCGCAGCGGCGAAAAGTTTGAGGGCGTCTCCGGTGAAATGAAGACGCTGGTGCCCAAAAAGGCGATGGACGAACTCAAGTCGCTGCTCGATGCGACCGACGCCGACACGGTCGAGTTTGCCAAAGATGAGTCCACGCTATTCTTCCGCATCGGGTCGCGGCTGCTGACCTCGCGGCAACTGACCGGACAATTCCCCAACTATGAGGCGGTGCTGCCCAAGGACAACACCAAGATCGTTCCGCTGAATGCGGATGATTTGAATGCGGCCATCCTGCGTGTGGCGCAGTTTGCTGACGAGCGCTCGCGGGCGGTGCGGTTGCGGCTGGAGAAGGGCGAAGTGAAGATTTCAGCCTCGTCCACCGAGGCGGGCGAGTCGGAAGATTCGGTCGAAGCTCCGTACACGGGTGAGCCTCTGACAATCGGCTTCAATGCCGTGTACCTGGTGGACTTTCTCAAGGCCGCGGGCTCGAGAGAAGTGCGGCTGGAGTTGAAAGATTCCCAGTCCGCCGGCCAGTTGCGGCCCGCGGAAGGCGACGACTACAAGTACCGCTACATTGTGATGCCGATGCGGATCTGAGGTAGGGCACGGTTTCGGTTTCACAGTCCGCTTGCTGCGCAGCCTGTAAGTCTGAATTCTTTCCCGCCTGACACCTTGCTTGCTATCCAATTGCGTTTTCTGGATACCCCGAAAGTCCTTGCCGGGCTTGACCTCGCGGCGGGCGTGCCTTACATTAGCTCGCACTTCAATTTTGGGGAGGTATGGTTATGTTCGATGGTTTCAAGAAGTTTATCCTGCGTGGAAATGTTGTGGATATGGCGGTCGGCGTGGTCATTGGCGCCGCGTTTGCTTCGGTGGTCGGGGCCCTCACCAAGGGTCTTCTGACGCCACTCATTGCCGCTCTGGTAAAGGCGCCTGACTTCTCGGGACTCTATTTTACTCTCAACGGCAGTAAGTTCCTCTACGGCGAGTTCATCAATGCCGTGATTTCGTTCCTGCTGGTGGCGGCGGCGGTGTACTTCTTCGTGGTCACGCCGATCAACGCGCTGGTGGCGAGGATGCGGAAGGATCCCGCGCCGGCCGATCCTACCACCAAGAAGTGCACCGAGTGCCTGAGCGAAATTCCCCTTGATGCACGGCGTTGCGCGCACTGCGCCCAGCCGCAGATGGGTAGAGCGGCGTAGGCATGAGACTGGCAGGAAGTGCCGCAGCGCGTGCCCGTGTCCCAGGGCGTAATGCTGATTCTGAAAAAGGTGGATCCCGTATACCCGGAAAAAGCGCGCAAGAAGCGCATCGAAGGAACCGTGCTTCTGGCCGCCACAATCACCAAAAACGGGGACATCGCCGATCTAACCGTGGTTTCCGGCAATCGGCTGCTGGCCCAGGCGGCAGTGGATGCCGTGAAGCAATGGAAATACCGGCCCTATTTTTTTCGGGGTCAACCCGTGGAAGTTGAAACGCAGGTGGAAGTGAACTTCGCGCTTGCGCGGAAGGGAGAGCGTATTCTTCGGGTAACATGATGGAATGTGCTTTCGGCCTCTCTCCCGGTCCGCCCTAGTCTGTCTCGCGTTGTCCTCGGGCGTCCTGTCCGCGCAGTCTCCCTCTCAGCCTTCGTCCTCGTCCCCTTCCACAAGGCGCACCCAGCAATCCGCCGCTCCGCTCGAACCCGGTACCGTCACCAACGGCATCTATCGCAATAGGACTCTCGGGTTCACCTGCAAGATTCCGCCGGGCTGGGTGCTGCGGACTGAGGAGTTGAACGAGCGGGAAGAAAACGAGACTGGTCCCGAAAAGACTTCTGCGGAAAATCCCCACTTCTCCCAAAACCAGGGAGAAGTGGGGCACCCGACCGAGGACGCTGCAAAGTCCACCGCGGGCGCCGGCGGGCGAGTGCTGCTGGCGGCTTTTTCGCGGCCTCCGGAGGCGCGCGGAGAAGAGGTGAATGCGTCCATCGTGATTGCGGCGGAGAGTGTGGCCACCTATCCGGGTTTGAAAGAGGCGGTGCAGTATTTTGGTCCGCTGACCGAAGTGGCCAAGGCGCAGGGATTCGCTGCGGACGAGGAGCCTTATGAGTATGCCGTAGGGACGAAGACGCTGGTGCGCGGGGACTTTCACAAGAATGTGGGAACGCGCGTGATGCGGCAGTCCACGCTGGTGATGCTGGCGCGCGGCTACGCGGTTTCGTTTACCGTGATTGCCGGGACCGAGGATGAGGTGGAGGAGTTGATTGACGGGCTGGACTTTCAGGGACCGGCGCCGGTCTCACCAGCGCCGAAGTAAATTCCAGCCCGAAAAATCTATTGGGTCGCGGCTACATGCTCCTTGATTTCGATCACGATCGTGGGTGGGTGTAGCAGCGTGTTGTGGATCAGGCAATGATGCACCGCACGCTCGACCCCGGCGCGGTGCTGGTCGGTCAGCTCGACGGGAGTTTCGATTTCGATGCGAAAGTTATCCATCCGCGCAGGGTCCTTCAGCTTGTCGGCGGTTACGCGGACCCGCGCGCCTTTCGTGGCAAGCTTGTATTTGCGAAGGTACTGAGCGGCATAGAAGCCGGCGCAGGAGCCGAGCGAGGCCAGCAGAAGTTCAGGCGGGGTCATACCTTCATCGTAGCCGCCATTCTCCGGCGGCTGGTCACACGGGATCGAGTGCTGGCGTGCCTTGATGTCAAATTGAACGGCGCCGAGATGTTCGACTGTCACTTCCATAACTTCCTCCGAAGAAAAAAGTTTCTAGCCCGATCCTTTATGAGCTAGGGCAACATCGAGATGTGCCCTGACCAGAGAGCGCGCGCGGTGCAGGCGAGACTTCATGGCTGCCCGCGAAATTCCCAGCGCATGTGCGACCTCGTCGCCCGGCCGATCCTCGATATCGCGTAGTTCGTACACCGAGCGGTAGGCGGGAGGCAGGGCGGCTATAGCGTCGTCGAGAAGTTGCTTCATCTGGCGGCGTGCCATTTGTTTCTCGGGGCCAGGGTCGCTTCCGGGAATTTCTGTGCCTTCTTCCCGCAGCGCTGAAAGCTGAAGCAAAGGCAAGAGCGATTCCCGCTCCTTCAACTGCCAGCACACGCGCTTTGCGATCTGCGCCAGCCAGGCACGAAAGGCCGCCGATTCGCGTAGTTGCTCGAGATGACGATAGGCCTTCAACAAGGCTTCGATGAGGACATCTTCCGCATCCTCGTGATTGCCGCAGACGCGGATCATCTGGCGATAAACGGAATCCTTGTATTGGCGCGTGAGCGCTTCGAAGTCCGGCGGGTTGAGACCCCCGGTTTTGCCAGCCTCGATTTCGAGATCCGTGCTCTGGCGACCCATGCTTTCGCGACCCATGGAAACATTTTGGCACTGTTTGCTCCTCGATGCCGTAATCAGGCTCACTGACCGTTCTCGGGAGGCTTCAAGTCGGGACTGGGCGCCTTGCAGTGACGAGTTGCATTCCACGGCATCCTTTCGAGAACTACCCCCATGAGGCAGATGTCGGTCAGGCCCGCAAATGTCAGGCCAAGGCCCACGAACGCCGCCAGGAAGAGCCAATTCGGATTGACTGTCAACGCCAGAAGTGCGCCGGTCAGACCCAGCAGGCCCGCACCTAAACGGACTTGACGCTCCAGGGACCACCGGGTCTTCACGCTGGTGACGACGGAGAGCCCGGCTTGACTCCATGCGCTGGTTCCACCCTCAAGAACCGCGATCTGCCGCTGACAGGGTTCGAGCAAAGCGGCCGTCATGCGGGCGCGTTTGCCGGAGTGGCAAATGAGCACGAGCGGCACGCCTGGTTGTAGGTCGTCGAGCCGGGCCTCGATTTGATCCATGGGGATGTTCACAGTGCCTGGGATATGGCCGGAGGCGAATTCAGATGCAGAGCGAACGTCAACCAGCTGCGTTTGTGCGGGCACGCGACGATGTAGTTCGGTGACAGTGATGGACGACAGGCTCAAAATTTCCTCCTACCTTGGAGGAGCAGGGGTTTGGGAAAAAGGATTCAGGGCAAGTGAAGATTTTTGAGGGTTCTGTCGGCGGACGTCAGTCCAGGGGTTCGGGATGCAGGCTCAAGTCTTTTTCGCCGGCGGATTTCTTCTCGGCGTATTTTTTCATCCAGGCTTCCCAGCTTTTGCCGGCGGCGGTGTCGCGTCCGGTGAAGGCGAGGGCGGCGATGTCGGCGTAGGAGATGGCGAGCTTTTCGTTTGAGTTTTTGGGGTAGAGGCGGACTACGGACTCCTTCAGGGTCGCGGCCGAGCGGCGGTCGAACAGGTAGCCTTCGATTTTGGATCCGTCTTTGCGGGTGATGGTGACGTCGCCGCGGTAGTCGAAGGCCTTTTCGAGGGCGAGGCGGAGTTCCTCTTCAGTGGCCAGGGTTGGGATCCAGCCTTCGAGCTGCTCGCGGGCGGTGCCGGGTGCGATTTCGAGGGCATCGGGGTTCACGGTGTTGGCGTGGGGTGGCGTGGCCTGGGGAGAGGCGTGATCGATGTGGCCGGCTTCTTTGCCTGTCATTTTCTCTCCAGAGAATAAAACAAAAAAGAACTAACCACAGAGGGCACAGGGTCTCACAGAGGCCATTACGCGCGAGTTTCCTGCAGCGATTGTGCCGGCTCTGCGTTGGGCATGATTTGGACTAACGGATTCACCGGGGCCTGGGGCTCTTCCAGAAGACGCAGCGCTTCTTCGTCGCGGTAGCTGGAGAACAGCGTGGCTTTCACCGTGGCCAGAAATCCGCCAAGCGAGCTGAACGTGGCGTTCACGGCCGAGGCTTCATAGCCGCTGTGCACCATGCAGTTGGCGCAGGCCGGGTTTCCGGACTCTGTGCCGTAATTACTCCACTCTGTCGTGGCCAGCAGCTCGGCGAAGGTTTCCGCGTAGCCATCCTGCAGCAGGTAGCACGGTTTTTGCCACCCGAACACGTTGTAGGTGGGCATTCCCCAGGGCGTGCAGGGATAGGTGCGCTTGCCCATCAGAAATTCGAGGAAGAGCGGCGAAAGATTGAAACGCCAGTTCTGCTCGCGGTTCGAGAGAATCGCACGGAACATGCGGCGCGTGCGGGCGCGGCCGAGAAAGTGCTTCTGGTCCGGGGCCTTGTCGTAGGAGTACCCGGGGGAGAGCATCATGCCCTCGACGCCGAGGTCCATCATTTCATCGAAGAAGGCGCGGACGGATTTCGGGTTGGCGCCGTCGAACAGCGTGGTGTTGGTGGTCACGCGGAAGCCGCGCTTCAGGGCTTCGCGGATGGCGTCAACCGCGATGTCATATCCGCCTTCGCGGCAGACGGCGAGGTCGTGCTCTTCACGCTGGCCGTCGAGGTGCACGCTGAAAGTCAGGTACTTGCTGGGCTGGAAGAGGTGAATTTTCTCTTTCAGCAGCAGGGCATTGGTGCAGAGATAGATATATTTCCTGCGGGCGACCAGGCCGGCGATGATCTCGCCGATCTGCGGATGCATGAGCGGTTCTCCGCCGGGGATTGAAACCATGGGCGCGCCGCACTCCTCCACCGCGCGGAAGCATTCTTCCGGGGAGAGATCCTTCTTCAGGATGTGGGCCGGGTACTGGATCTTGCCGCATCCGGCGCAGGCCAGGTTGCAGCGGAACAAAGGCTCAAGCATGAGCACGAGCGGATACTGCTTGCGGCCCGCGAGCTTCTGCCGCAGGACATAGCTCGTCACCGTCCACATTTGTGAAACTGGAACTGGCATTGCTGGTCAGTAACCCCTTTTCATTTATTGTATCAGGGCTCGCGCGGACTTTGCTTCGCGTGGAAGTAACTCTGTAGCGGCGGCAAAGTGGACGAACGCGCTTTGCGGCGCGGATAATGCTTGCGACTTGGGAGACTCCATGAATCGAACAAGCTTGGATCAAAGACGATTGGATCGAAGAGCATTCCTGCAGTGGACCAAGCTGGCGGGACTCGCGGTTGCCCTTCCGCCGGCCAAAGCGGTCGCAGCGACACAGGTTTCCGAGAAGAAGGACACAGCGCCAGCCGCGCCAGAAGCGGCCACAAAAGCTGCCTCGCCCGACTTCATTCTGCTCAAGGATTATCGGCCGCAGTCCATTTACAAGGTTCCGGTCACGCGGATTTCAAAGGCAAAGCATCCGATCATTGATATGCACTCGCATCCCTACGCCAAGACTTCGCAGCAGATTGATGAATGGGTCCGCACCATGGACGAGGTCGGAGTGGAGAAGACGATCATTCTGACCATGGCTACGGGCGCCGAGTTTGACGAGATACAGAAGAAATATTCCAGGTATCCAGAGCGGTTTGAGCTGTGGTGCGGGTTGGATTTTTCAGGTCATGACAAGCCGGGATTCGGGCCTGCCGCCGTGAAAGAGCTCGAACGCTGCCGCGCGGCAGGAGCACGCGGAGTGGGGGAAATTCACGACAAAGGCAAAGGCTTGAGGTCGGGAAAATCAAATGCTCCCGGGATGCATCCGGACGATCCGCGGACGGGCGCGCTCTGGGAAAAGTGCGGCGAACTGGGAATGCCGGTCAGTTTACACGTGGCCGACCCGATCTGGATGTATCAAAAGATGGACCGGCATAACGACGGGCTGATGAACGCGTATTACTGGCGGCTCGATAATCAGCCAGGCATTGTGACGCTGTCAGGAATGATAGACATTCTCGAACGCACGGTGGCAAGGCATCGGAACACAACATTCATTGCCTGCCACTTTGCGAACCTGGACTACGATCTGGCGAGGCTGGGAGAGGTGCTCGATCGGCAGCCGAATATGTATGCGGATATTTCTGCGCGCTACGCGGAGACGGCGCCGATTCCGCGCTTTGCCGCCCAGTTTTACGCAAAGTATGCGGGCCGGCTGCTCTACGGAACTGACATGGGTTTCGACAAGGCGATGTATCGGGTCACGTTCAGAATTTTGGAATCCACAGACGAGCATTTTTACGAGATCGAGCAGTTCTCCTATCACTGGAGTCTGAACGGCCTTGGGCTCAGCGATGCCATTCTGCAGCAGGTGTATTACGACAACGCCGCGCGGCTGCTCGCGTCGCGTGCGGGGTATCGCCAGTAACCGCGGGCAAATCGACAAGCAAGAATCGAGGGCCTACAATTCTGTCATGGGCAGCCTGGGTCAACCGAGCACGGGCCAACCAAGCATGGGTCCTCAGAGTCCGATCGCGGAAGAACGCGACTCCAGCCGGTTGATCATCGTGAGCGCCGTCGTGGCGGTGATTGCGCTCATACTCGCGGTGGCGTTTCTGCTGCGTGAGCCACCGAAAGCGGCGAAGATGGTCCCGCCGTATGCCGCCAGCCTGACTCTGGGCAATTTCAAGATGAGCGCCGCCGAGAATTTCATCGGCTCGACCGTCAGCTACATTGATGGCTCGGTCACCAACGCAGGCGATAAGACGGTGACTCGTGTGGTCGTGGAAGTTGTTTTCAAAGACGAGATTGGCCAGCTCGCCCAGCGTGAAGAGATGCCCCTGCGCGTGCTCAAAACGAGCGGGCCGTATCCCGAAGCCGTCGATCTCACGCTTTCGCCGCTCGCCCCCGGCCAGACGCAGACGTACCGGCTGACCTTCGACAGCATCTCGGCGCAGTGGAACCGCCAGTATCCGGAGATACGGGTCACGGATGTGACGGTGAAATAGGGTTTCCGCACGGTCGTTCGATACGGTAGAGATCCTTCGCTTCGCTCAGGATGACAAGATCTGAGAGAGGCCCGCGATCCAGGAATCCGCGAGTTGACGACGGTAATCTCCTGGCGTTCGCTACAATGGCCTCGTGGCGGACACAAAACCATTCCGGTTGACCGAGTCGGTGAAAGCGGCGGGTTGAGCATCCAAGCTGAGTCCGGCGGCGCTGGACACGGTGCTTGGGAAATTAGCCCGGCAGCATGACCCGAATGTTCTGGTCGGCTTCGATCATGCCGACGACGCCGGAGTGTATCTGATCGCGCCCGATCAGGCGCTGGTGCAGACGGTGGATTTCTTTACGCCGGTGGTGGACGATCCCTACACCTTCGGGCAGATTGCGGCGACCAATTCGCTCAGCGATGTTTATGCCATGGGCGGGAGGCCGCTCACCGCGCTGGCTTTGGTGTGCTTTCCCGACAAAGCCGACCTGGAGATTCTGGAGCGCATCCTCGCGGGCGGCCTGTCGAAGATGATCGAAGCCAGATGCACGGTGATTGGCGGGCACAGCATCCGCGATGAAGAGACGAAGTTTGGATATGCGGTGACCGGGGTGGTGCATCCGAAGAAAGTCTTGACCAATGCGGGAGCGAAGGCGGGAGACACTCTGGTCTTTACCAAGGCCTTGGGAACAGGCGTGATTTCTACCGCAATCAAGAAAGGCAAGGCGGAACTGGCGTGGATTGATGCTGCGGTGCGTTCCATGACGACGTTGAATAAGCGTGCCGCAGAAGTGATTACACAGACGGAAGCCACCACAGACCATGTGGGGACGGCCACCTCCGGCCGTCCAGGCGAGCGAAGCTCGACCGCAGTCCGCCGGCATCCGGCAAGCATCTCGCCGTTTACCGTGAACGCCATGACCGATGTGACCGGTTTCGGTCTGATCGGGCATGCGCGCGAGTTGGCGCTTGCGTCGGGGGTGTCGCTCAGTATTTCCGCCGGCCGCGTTCCGCTGCTCGACGGGGCGATGGAGTGTGTTCGCTCCGGGCACGTGCCGGGAGGACTCAAGAACAACCGAGATTTTGCGGAATGCCTGGTGGAGTACGACAACGGAGTTCCGGACGATCTGCGGGCGTTGCTGTTTGATCCGCAGACCGCGGGAGGGTTGCTGATTTCGACTCCGGATGGACCGCGCTTGAGCAAGGCTTTGAACGATGCGGGAGTGGCGGCGGTGCAGATCGGCGAGGTGCTGGAGAATACAAAACCCAGAATCCGGGTGTCGCGCTAGGGGCACGCGGGCGAGGGCGCTCGCGCCACACAGTCAACTCGGCGTCACTGCATCAATCCGCCGAAATCTTGTCAATAGGCAGAAACTGGTCTGAGGCAACGGCATCGCTTCAATTTTGGATTCCGTTGCGCCGTTCCGTGGAGTGCCGGCGACCCGCTATAGGCGTCAACGAGTGTAATCGCGATTTATCACCAGTACTAGGCTCTAAGTCAGAAAATCGTTACAATTGGCCCCCGACGCGCTCGTCGAGAACTTGAATGGCGGCGCGCTCATTGGGGGAGAGTTCCGTGGCCATTGGAAACGCAGCGATCGCTGCTCGCATGGACAAAGAAGCAAGTACAACGAAGCCGCTAAAGAAGTTCTTGGGTCAGTATTTCTACCTCTGCATGTCGCTGGTGATGGCTGTGCTGGTCGTATGGGGCTTCAGCCGGACCGTCGGCGCCAGCCTTTTCCATGCCAACCCGCCAAGGCCGTGGCTTTTGTGGGTGCACGGTGCTGCCTTCTCAACTTGGGTGGTCTTCTTCATCACTCAGTCGGCATTGGTGCGCGTGCGGAAGGTGAGCGTGCACCGGTTTCTGGGCTGGTTTGGAGCCGGACTCGCCACGTTGATGGTTGGATTGGGTTTCATTATCGCGGTAGTGATGGCTCGCTTCGATGGCGCAGTACTCCATCAACCGGGCACAGACGCCTTCCTGTCAATTCCGTTTTGCGACATGATCGTCTTCGGCCTGTGCATTGCACTGGCGATTTATTGGAGGAAGAGGCCGGAATACCATCGGCGCCTTGTCTTCATCGCGAGTTGCCAGCTCATGGACGCTGCGGTTGGCCGATTCGATTTCGTGTTCAACCACAACCTGTTCTACCCCATCCTGGACCTTCTGATCGTGCTCGGCATGGCACGCGATCGCGCGGTGGATGGGCGTGTGCACAAGGTATATCTCTATGCGCTGCCCCTAATGATCGTTGTCCAGAGTCTCGCAGTGTACGCATGGCGGGTCAATCCGGGGTGGTGGCAGAGGATCACCCACGCGATCTTGGGATGGTGAGGCGGGTGGCCCACCTATGATTTTCTGACGATCGTCACGACTGAGGCGTGCCCCATCCTTGCGTTCTTTGCAAGAGCCTGCCCTGAGCGGAGCCGAAGGGTGGGAACCTCGGACCTACGCGTCTTGCACTTAAGGGGATGGAATTGAGGTCCATGCCGCCCACCCTTTCGCACAGAACGCGAAAGGATGGGGCACCCTCTATTGGAATAGCGCGAGCAGGAATCAAATAAGTGCAAGGGGCTCTGCCACCCGCCGTTATGGCGATTTCACGCCAATCGAGCTGATTGTCTACAATCAGGAGATTGTGACGGTCAAAATAGGCAGGCGAGATCACTATCTTCCTCAGGGCAATCTGCGAGGGTTCATCGACCCAGCCCGCGAGAATCTGCCTCAGCCACTTTGGCACTTAGACATTCCCTATAAGAAGTGGTCGATGAAGAGCGCAAAGCAAGTCGGCTATGGAGAGGGGTTTTACGATTATGCTGGGGAGGAGGACGTTTTGAAATCTGTCGAAGCGGCAGACGCGGCCTTCTTAGAGCTAGAAAACGATTTCCCGCGCATTCCTGCGCGACTGCTTTCCAAGGGATTTAAGAACTGGCACAAGCATGTCGGATTTCTCTTGAGATACATGCAGATGATACGGGCTAGGTCCCCGCTCTTTTTCGCGCAGAAGGAAGAGGAGGGAAAAACTCTTCTCGCCTCAGTAATCAAGGACGTGCATCCTGACGGGAAAACGTTGACCGTTGGCGATCCTGCGCCGCTGCCTGCACCTTTGATCAAGAATCGGGCGATTACCCAGATGCGTGAGGAAATTGCTAAGGGAGCAGATTGGCTCTGGGATTTCAATTGGGCAATTCGCTACTGTAAATCAGTCGCTGCGCCATTTGTCACGACCGAAGCGCCGTTCATAATTGAAGGGCCGACAACGGATATCGTCCAAGCAATAAGGCATCCTGATACTCTTCTCGTCTTTCCTCTTTGCTGGCAGAGGCTTGCTTGTTTGGTAGCCTCCAACGCTTTCATAAGGGCACAGACAAATTCGAATTGGAGGACATGAAGACAATTCGCAGGAAGTACAGGCATTTCGCTCAGGTATTCCTGTTATCCCCGCCAAGCTCGACGATATTCAGAATCCGATCGCCTAAATCGGCTCACTACTGAATCAGCGTGCCGTTTCCTCCGTTGGGTTCAGCGTCGGGGGCGATTACTACGGCTGCGGCTACTCGGTCTCCCGGTTCCATGTGCAGCAGGCGGACGCCCTGAGCGTTGCGGCCGGACTCGCGGATGGTATTGGAGTCCATGCGGATGATTTTGCCGTAGTGGCTGATCAGCATGACTTCGGAAGTTTCGTCCACCTGCGCGATGCCGACCACTTTGCCGACACGCTCGGTGGTCTTCACGTTGATGACGCCTTTTCCGCCGCGGTTGGTGAGGCGGTATTCGTCGGCGGGTGTGCGCTTGCCATAGCCGTTTTCGGTGACTGAGAGGATGAGCGAGCCTTTGACGGTGACGTCTATGACTTCGGGCTCAGCGCCAGCATCGGTTCCTGGCTTGGCAGGAGCGGGAGCGTCGGGCTTGGTGGTGGTGGCCATGCCTACCACGTAATCTTTCTCTTCGAGATCAATGCCCCAGACGCCGTAGGCGGCGCGGCCCATGGGGCGGACGTGGCTTTCGTCGAAGCGCACGGCCATGCCTTCATGCGAAGCCAGGAAGACGATCTGATTGCCGTCGGTAACGCGGGCAGCGACCAGTTCGTCGCCCTGCTCGATTCCAATGGCGTTGATTCCGTTGGAGCGCACGTGCATGAACTCGCGCAGCTCGGACTTTTTCACCAGGCCGTTGCGGGTGGCGAAGAAGATGTACTTGTTTTCTTCTTCGAGCTTGCGCACGGCGACCATGGTTCGAACGGTTTCTCCGGGCTGCAGGCCGACCAGGTTGCCGATGTGCTTGCCCTTGCCGGCGGCGCTGACGTCGGGAATCTCGTAGACCTTGAGCCAGTACACGCGGCCCTTGTTGGTGAAAATGAGAATGTAGGCGTGAGTGGAAGCGATGAAAAGGTGCTCCACGAAATCTTCGTCGCGCGTCTTCATGCCGGTGCGGCCCGTGCCGCCGCGGCGCTGCATGCGGTAGGTGGAGATAGGCGTGCGCTTCATGTAGCCGGAGTGGCTGACGGTGACCGCCACCTGCTCGTCGGCGATGAGATCTTCGAGCACGATCACGGCGGCTTCGTCTTCAATGCGGGTGCGGCGGTCATCTCCGTATAACTTCTTTACTTCCTCCAGCTCTTTCACGATCACGGCGCGCAGCTTTTTCTCCGAGCCGAGAATGGATTCGTATTCGGCGATGTTGTCGCGGACGTCTTTCAACTCGCGGGCAATTTCATCAATCGAGAGCTTGGTCAGGCGATGCAACTGCAGTTCGAGGATGGCATCGGCCTGTTTGGCGGTGAAAGGCTTCTCGGGGTCGAGCCTGGGAGCGCGGCCCGTGGTGTTGATGTCAATCTTCTTGCCGCCGAAATAAAGGACTAAATTCTCGCGGGCGTCGGCGCGGTTGGCGCTGCCGCGAATGATAACGATGACGTTGTCGAGGTGATCGAGGGCAGTGAGGTAGCCTTCGAGAATGTGCTCGCGATCTTTCGCTTTCTGCAGCAGGAAGGCGGTGCGGCGGCGGACTACGTCCACGCGGTGCTCGATGAAATATTTGATGGTCTGAATCAAGCCCATTTCGCGCGGCTGCTGGTTTACTACCGCGAGCAGGATCATGGAGAAGCTTTCCTGCATCTGGGTGTGCTTGAAGAGCTGGTTGAGGACGATCTGCGGTTCTGCTCCGCGCTTGAGTTCGACGACAATGCGCATGCCGTCGCGATCGCTTTCGTCGCGCACGTCGGAGATGTCTTCGATGTCCTTGTCGTTGACCAGTTGCGCGATGCGCTTGATCAGGACGGATTTGTTCACCTGGTAGGGAATCTCAGTGACGATGATGGCTTCGCGGTCTTTGCTGATGTTCTCGATCGCAGCCTTGGCGCGCATCATGAAGCGGCCGCGGCCGGTGCGGTAGGCCTCGAAGATTCCCGCGCGGCCGTGGATGATGCCGGCGGTGGGGAAATCGGGGCCCTGCACGAACTGCAGAATTTCGGCAAGCTGCGCGTTGGGATTGTGGATGAGCGTGATGGTGGCGTCCACGATTTCGGTCAGGTTGTGCGGCGGAATTTTTGTCGCCATGCCGACGGCAATGCCGTCGGAACCATTGACCAGAAGATTGGGAATGCGCGCGGGAAGAACGTCGGGCTCGACCTCGTTGCCGTCGTAGTTGGGATGGAAATCTACGGTCTCTTTGTCGAGGTCTTCGAGCAGCGGGGTCGCAACCTGCGCCAGTTTGGCTTCAGTGTACCGGTCTGCCGCTGGAGGATCGCCGTCCACAGAGCCGAAATTGCCCTGGCCGAAGATCAGCGGGTAGCGCATGGACCAGTCCTGCGCCAGACGGACGAGCGCGTCGTACACGGCGAGGTTGCCGTGGGGATGGTACTTGCCCATGACTTCGCCAACGATGCGGGCGCACTTGCGCGTGGCGCGGTTGGGCTGCAACCCCATTTGTTGCATCGTGAACAAAATTCGGCGATGGACGGGCTTCAGTCCGTCGCGCACGTCGGGCAGCGCGCGGCCGATGATCACCGACATGGCATAGTCGAGATACGAGCGGCGCATCTCCTCTTCGATGTTGACCGGTTGAATGTTCGCCGCACCGGGGCCGTCGCCGCCGGGAGGAGGAGTGAGAGGGAGTTCGGGATTCTGATCGTCAGCCATTCTTTAGCTCTCAGCCGTCAGCTTTCAGCCGTCAGCTCAAAACGAGGAATTCGGTGTCCACGGAACGCCTGTAACTAGTTGTATTTGCAGGATGTTATGTGCCCTGGGAACTGAAATTATTATACCACGCAAATGAGGGGAATCGGGTACGGGTGTTGACCGCGTTGAGACACGAGCTGGGGTTGGTTCCGAGTTGGGAAATCCGCAGGGAATGATGGCGAATTTGGTCGGATGTCACTGCGAGTTGGCGGGTCCGGCTGGTAGGCTGCGCGGCGATGAAACGGATTTCGTCGCGCATTCCCTCACTTGATGGCCTGCGGGCCATCTCGATTTCGCTGGTGGTGGTGGGGCATTGGGCGGAGCTGCGATATCACTCCGATGTGGCGGGAGCGTTTGCGAATCTGGGAGTCAGAATCTTTTTCATTATTTCCGGGTATTTGATTACGACGCTGTTGCTGAAGGAGCATGGGAGGACTTCGACGATCCGGCTGCGGAAGTTTTATGTGCGCCGGGCGTACCGGATTCTGCCGGCGGCGATGGCGTTCATGCTGCCGGTGTTTGTGATTTTCTGGCACGAGTTGCGCTGGTATCACATGGCGGCGGCGGCGCTGTATGTGGCGAATTTTGATTTTGGGCATCCGTGGTTTCTGGGGCATTTGTGGTCGTTGAGCGTGGAGGAGCAGTTTTACTTCTTGTGGCCGGGGGTGCTGAAGAAGTGGTGGCGGCATCGGGTGGCAATTCTGGTGGGGGTGGTTGCGTTTGCACCTCTGTATCGGGCGGCGTGTCATTTGCTGCAACTGCACGGGCGGGCGGATGAGACGTTTCCGGCGGTGGCCGACGTCTTGGCGATTGGATGCCTGCTGGCGATTCTGGCGGGGCGGCTGCCGAGGGTGAAGGCTGGGTGGGCGGTGATGATGATCTTTCCGGTTGTGTTGGTGCCTGTGTATGTGGGCGTGTTGCGATTCCACGTAACGCCGCTGTTGTTGTTCGTGCTGTGGCCGGTGATGCATGTTTCGATTGCCGGATTGCTGCTGCACGTGGTGCAGAGACCGTATTGGATTTTGAACGTGCGACCCGTGGCGTGGCTGGGGAAGATCAGCTACAGCTTGTATTTGTGGCAGCAGTTGTTCGCGTATGGCACGCATCCCCGGCCGTGGTATTTCATCTTTCTTGCGCTGGGCCTGGCGAGCGCCTCGTACTATCTGGTGGAACAGCCGATGCTGCGGCTGCGGGAAAGGAGGTCGGGCGAGCGGAAGACGGGGGCAGGATTGGCTGAAGCGGCATGATCGGCGGCTTCCTAAGCCAATGCGCTGAGCGAGGTTCGATTGCGTGGTGAGAAAGACGTTGCAAGCAACGTCTCTACGAGATGGTTCGCTACGAAATCGTCGTCGGCTGACAAGTGGGCTAAGGCTATAATTTCGATCAGCCGCTGCGGGCGGGTTATTCCCGGAACATGAAATCTGCATTCCGATTCATACTGTTGGCGCTGGTGCTGGTGATTGTGGCGATGGTGTCGGCGCTGACGGCGATGCGGTTTGCCATCCACGGCCAGGAGGTCTCCGTGCCTCCGCTGGTCGGCCTCACTCCGCCGGAAGCGGAGCGGGCGGCCGCGACATTGGGCTTGCAGATCGCGATCGAGCGGCAGTACTACAGCCCACAGATTGCCGAGGGAAGAATCATGTCGCAACTGCCGCTGCCGGGGACGACAGTGCGCCGGGGATGGCAGGTGCGCCTGGCGCAGAGTCTGGGGCCGACACGGGTGACCATTCCGGACGTGGCCGGGCAGAGCGAGCACGCGGCGGAGCTGAATATACGGCGGCGTGGGCTGGACGTGGCATCTACGGCGCAAGTGCCGGCCCTGGGAATACCGGCGGATCAGGTGCTGGCGCAGAGCCCAACGGCGAGCGCGAATCAGGCGACGTCGCCGAAGATCAGCCTGCTGATTACGGCCGCGGCGGAACCGTCGGCGTTCGTGATGCCCAGCTTTGTCGGACAGCCGCTGGGCAGCGTCAGCCGGACGCTGCAGGATGCAGGATTCAAGCTGGGGAACGTGAGCGCGGCGGTGCCGGCGAGTGCCGTCACGGGTGACGCGGCGAATCCGGCAGCGCCCTCAGTGGTGGCGGCGCAGCCTTCGCCAGCGAGCATCATTGTGTCGCAGATTCCGGCGGCTGGTCAGAAAGTGGTTGCGGGGACTGCGGTCAATTTTGAGGTGCGGTAAGAAAGCCCTGCCACGGATCTTCACGGATAAACCCACCAAGAGTCTTTCTTGACGTTCTCTCAGCTGCAGATTCTTTCTATGATGGCGGCAAAGAATCCGTCGCAGGGGTGGATGCCCGGGACTGTGCGCAGGTATGGACCCGAGGTGAGCGAGGCAGCGTCGGGAATGGTCAACTCGCCAGCAGCTTTCAGACGATCGAGTTCAATGCGGCAATCGAGCAGGCGGAAGGTGGAGTCTCCCGCTATGGTTGGCTCGACGACGTCCTCGTTTTCTTCCCTTTCCAGCGAACATGTTGAGTAGACGAGGCGTCCGCCGGGAGCGATCTGGGCGAGGGCGGAGCGCAGGATTGCGGTCTGGCGCGACTGCAGATCGAGGAGATCGTTGGGCTGGAGGCGCCACTTGATTTCGGGATTGCGGGCCAGAGTGCCGGTGCCGGAGCAGGGAACGTCGGCCAGAACGCGATCGAATTGAACGGAAATTGGAAGATGGCACGCATCGGCGGCGACGACCTGGATTTGGGACGGGGACGCGCGCAGGAGCTTTTGCAGCAGGCGTGCGCGGTGCGGATGAAGTTCCACGGCAGTGATCGAAGCGCCCGGATTGCGGTCCGCGATGGCGAGGGTCTTGCCGCCGGGAGCGGCGCAGCAATCAAGGATGCTTGATCCGGCGGCGGATTTGCCGCCGACAAGAGCAGCGACGAGTTGCGAGGCTTCGTCCTGGATGACGATTTGGCCGGTGCGGAAGGCTGCGGTTTTCGTAACGTCTCCGGCTGCGATGCGGCGAGCGGAAGCGAGAAAACCTCCCGGTGTCAGAGCGATTTTTTCTTGCGCGAGTTGTGCTTCCAGGGATGGAGATGGATCGCGAAGGCGGATTGAGGCCGCAGGAATGGACTGATTGTGTTGGCAGATTTGGCGGGCCGCAGGGAGTCCGTATTGATGGGCCCAGCGGTCCACCAGCCACAGCGGGTGTGCGAGTGTGCGGGCTAGAGTCCCGGGCGAATCACTTTCGGAGAGGGGGATATCCCGATTCTGCGGCGCGGTCGAAAGCTTGCGCAGGACAGCATTCACGAAGGAAGCGGCCGAATGCTTGCGAGCGCGCCGCACTAACTCGACACTTTCGTGAAGCGCGGCGCGCTGCGGAATGCGATCGAGCCAGCGGAACTGATAGAGGGCCAGACGAAGGGCGAGGAGGACTTCAGGGTCAAGCTTCGACAGGGGCTGGGAAGACGCCGTGGCGATCTCATCGTCAAGGCGCGAACGCCAGCGGAGCACGCCCATGACGAGTTCGGTGGCGAGGGCGTGATCAGCGGTGGAGAGGCGCTCGTAGGTGGTGGAGTGCAGCAACTCGGAGGCGTAGGAAGATTCGCGCTCGACGCGGAGCAGGATGTCGAAGGCGGCGGCGCGGGCGGGGGAGACGGGCATTGCTTCCAGATTGTAGACTTTCGCCAGAAAGAAAAGGCTTAACCAACGAGGGCACGGAGTTAGTGGGAGAGAAACGCGGGCTGCGCCCGCGAGACAGCCGAGGGCGGCTGTCTCCACATTCAAACCAACAATGAATCAACTGGAGCCCAGCTTCTCGCCTGTTTTTGGGCGATAGCCGTGGATCAAGTCGCGGGCGGCGGCATGCTTCTTTCCCTCCAGTTGGATCTCCAGCAGCTCCAGCGAAGTATTGTGCCCGCAGCCGACGAGGAGACTATCGGCTTGAACGCGAAGTTCGGCGGGTGGCACGGGTTCGTTGGTGGGGCGCACCTTCAGAATCTGAAGATTCTTGCCGCGGAACTTCGTGTGGGCGCCGGGCCAGGGTTGAAAACCGCGGATGCGGTTGAAGATTTCGGTGGCGGAACGGGAGAAATCTACGAGGCCGTCTTCTTTTTTCAGAATCGGCGCCAGGCTCGCCTGAGAATTGTCCTGGGGACGAGGGCGAATGGCACCAGCTTGCAGGCCGCGCAAGGTCTCGACGACGAGATCGGCGCCGATGGAGGCGAGGCGCGGAGCGAGCGTCTCGGAAGTCTCTTCGGGCGCGATGGGGAGTTGCTGCTGGAGGAGGATGTCGCCGGTGTCGAGACCGGCATCGATTCGCATGGTGGTGATTCCGGTGACGGTTTCGCCGCGCGCGATTGCCCACTGAATGGGGGCTGCGCCGCGGTATTTGGGGAGGAGCGAGGCGTGCAGGTTGATGTTGCCGAGCGGAGGAAGATCGAGCATCCACTGCGGAATGATGCGGCCATAGCCGACGATGATGATGGCGTCGGGTTTGAGGGCGGTGAGTTGAGCGCGGAATTCGTCGTTGGTCTTGATGTGGTCGGGCTGGGTGATGGGGAGATTCAGTCTTAACGCCGATTCTTTGACGGGCGAGGGCACGAGTTCGAGGCCGCGCCCTTTCGGCCGGTCGGGCTGGGTCACCACGAGGAGAAGGTGGAATCCTGTAGCGACCAGCTTCTCGAGCGTGGGCACGGCAAAACGCGGAGTGCCGCAGAAGACGAGGTCTAAGGACATTGGGTAATTGTGTAATTTGGTAATTGAGAAATTGAACAACCCGCGCGTACCGCCGGTTGGTACTCGTGTCGCACTGTTCTTAAATTATTCAATTACAAAATTACCCAATTACTACCATTCTCCGGCTTTGATCAGCTTGCGAATTCTCCGCTTGATCAGGTCACGCTTGAGCGCGCTGAGGTGGCTGATGTAAAGCTTGCCGTTGAGATGATCGGTTTCGTGGAGGAAGGCGCGGGCCAACAGTTCCTCTCCAGTTTTTTCGTACACCTTGCCGTGAACGTCCTGGGCGCGGATGGTGACTTTGTTGGGACGGGTCACATTCTCGCGGAACTCGGGGATACTGAGGCAGCCTTCGCTCTGGGTGTGGCGGCCTTCGGTGTGAATAATTTCGGGATTGATGAGAACGAGCTTGGCCTTGGGATCTTCCTTGAAAGTGACGTCAATGACGGCGATGCGGCGGCCAATGCCGATTTGCGGGGCGGCCAGGCCGACTCCGTGGGCGGCATACATGGATTCGAACATGTCGTCCGTGAGCTTCTTCAGTTCTGCGTCGAAGACCGTGACGGTTTCGGCGGGCTTCTCGAGAACCGGATTGCCGAACTTTACGATGGGATAGATCATCAGTAGTTTTTCAGTTGCTGGCAGTAGCCTTGAAAATTTCTTAGCGTCTCGGTCATGGAATCGCCGCCGAATTTTTCCAGCGCGCAGCGCGCGAGAGTCAGAGCCACCATGGCCTCGGCTGCGACACCGGCGGCGGGGACGACGCAAACGTCGGAGCGCTCGTAGGCGGCCTTCACCGGTTGGCGGGTGGAAAAATCCACAGACTGCAAGGGGCGGCGCAGGGTGGAAATCGGTTTCAAATAGCCGCGTACGCGGATTTCTTGGCCGTTCGAGACTCCGCCTTCGATGCCGCCGGCATTGTTGCGGGTACGGGAAAATGCGGTGAATCCGGACGTGGCAGCGTAGCCGATTTCGTCGTGCACGGCGGAGCCGGGAGAGAACGCGGCGGTAACGCCGGCACCGATTTCCACGGCCTTGACGGCTTGTAATGACATGACCGCGGCTGCGAGCAACGCGTCCAGACGCTCATCCCACTGCGCGTAGGTGCCGAGACCCGGGGGAACTTTGTGGGCTACAACCTCGAAAACCCCACCGAGTGAGTCACCCGTCTTGAGGACCTTATCCACTTCGGCCTTCATGCGCTGTTCGACCTGGGCGTCGGCACAGTTGAGGAGAACCTCCTCGCGATCGTAGAGAGCGCGAATGTTTTCCCACGCGACCTGTTCGGGCAAGGTGACACTGCCGGTGGTGACCACGTGACTGAGAACTTCGATGCCGAGTTCGCGTAAGAACAGCTTGGCAATCGCGCCGATGGCGACGCGGGCAGCCGATTCGCGGGCGGAAGCGCGCTCCAGCACGTAGCGGGCTTCGGGGAAGTTGTACTTCAGAGCGCCCGCCAGATCGGCGTGGCCGGGGCGGGGAGAGGCAACGCGCTTGTGCAGGGCGGAGTCGCCTGCGCTGACGGGCAGGGATGCCTGCCAGTTTTTCCAGTCCTTGTTTTCCAGCAGGACGGAGATGGGCGACCCAATCGTCATGCCATGACGCACACCGGAAAGAATGTGGGCGGAGTCCCGCTCGATTTTCATGCGGCCGCCGCGGCCGTAACCCTGCTGGCGGCGCCAGAGTTCCCGGTCGAGGAAGGCCTGGTTGATTTCCAGTCCGGCGGGCATGCCGGAAAGAAAGGCAACCAGAGCTTCGCCGTGGGATTCTCCGGCAGTGAAGTAGCGCAGCATAAATTTTCGATTGTACCTGATGCTGACAGGGAAGGGATGGGCGGGCCGGCGGGGAAAAGGGCCGATACCGCCAAAAGGGGCACCGGGAGCCGATTTTCACGTGCCACGCGGCTCCGGCAGGGGTTACAATACATGTACGGTTGGTCCTTTCGTCTGGGCTCGAAAGAGCCTGCGCTGCATCGCCAGATTCTGGCCTTGATAAGGAGGGGCGTGTGCGTCCCCCGCACAGGTCCAGCGAGAAAAAACATTGGGTAATCCAAAGATTCGATGCATTCTGGTGCATGACCACGTCCTGCTGCGGCAGGGACTGCGGCGGCTGCTGGAAGATGAGCCCGACATCGAGGTCGTGGCCGAGGCCGGCAACGCCGAGCAAGCGCTGCAGAGTGTGTTCGAACACCGCCCGGAAATCGTTATCGCCGACACCGGCAGTTTCGCGTGCGCAGCCGAGCAGGCGGAGCGGCTGATCCTGCGGGAGTCTCCACAGAGCAAGGTCCTATTTCTAGCCATGCGCGAAGGCGAACAAGCGCCACGGGAAGCGCGTGCGGGCCAGGACAGTTGCGCGGTGCGGCAGACGTCAGCCGAAGAGCTTGTGAAAATGGTACGGAGGGCGCACTCGGCCCAGGGTATAGGCTTGCAGGAAATGCCGCGGAAAGGCCGAGTGGAGCGCGAGGCGGCGGTCGAAGTGCCTTTGCGAAAACGAGCGCTGACGGCACGGGAGCGAGAAGTTCTGGAACTGCTGGCCGAAGGCCGGACGGTGCGCTCGGTGGCCGAGACCTTGGGCGTGAGCGTGAAGACGGTGGATGCGCACAAGTTCAACCTGATGCGGAAGCTGGGAGTTCACAATAAGGCGGAACTGGTGATGTGGGCGATTCAGAAGCGAGTGGTCAAGCTGCCGGCGAATTTCTAGAGCCCCGCGATTTTCCTCAGGGCGGAAAACCTCTTCCCAATAAACCTGCTATTTCTGTGTCGCGGTCGCGGCGAGCTCGGCGAGGCTGGAGACGGTGAGGTCGGGCTTGGCCTCAGCGGCTTTGACGGCGCCCACGCCGGGGCGGGCCGAGGGACGGTTCACCCACACCGTCGCCAGGCCGAGAGCATGCGCCGGAATCACGTCGTGGTAGATGCTTTGTCCCACGTGAAGCACGCGGTGGGCGGGGGCCTGGATGCGATTCAGGGCCCGCTCGAAAAGCTTGAGCGAGGGCTTGTAGGCCCGGACTTGCTGGGCGGTAATAACTTCGTCAAATTCCACCTCAAGTTGAGGCCGAGTGGCGGCGAAAAGGTCGTCGTCCACATTGGAAAGGATGGCCAGACGGAAGCGGGTCTTGAGCTGGCGGAGCGCGGTGACGGTGTCGGGCCATGGTTTCCAGGTGGAAAGGGAATCGGGGAGCGAGCGCGCCTGTTCGGCGGTTGGGGTGAATCCAAGCTCGATACCGAACTGGCGTACGACCGATTCCAGAACCTCGCGATAAGGATGAAAGATGCCATGTTCGGAGCGCTGCTCGAAGTCTCCGAAGAGTTTGAGGAGCGTGGCGTCGTCAACTTTTTTTCCGTGGGCAGAGAGAATGCGGTGCAATGCGGACAGGATTCCAGTCTCCCAATCAATCAGGGTGCCGTAGCAGTCGAAGGTGAGAATTTCGAAGCGAGTGAAGTCGAGCATGGCGTGTACAGGTATTTTGAGCCCGTTGTCGCTGGGCTGAGGCGCTGCTGCATCCAAAAGCCGTAGTGGCAAGGCTGAATCCCGCGCCGCGCAAAAAACTACTGTTTGATTTTAAGACTACCTTACCGCCGAGGCTCGAGGCCTGGCAAGGTGGGAGTTTGCTCAGCGGATTCGGTGGACTCGGGTTCAGGTCGGCCCGGCCTGGCCGAGTCTTCCGGAGCGGCTTTTTTCGGAGAGAGAAATTTCTCCGTGTTGAGGAGAGGCCGGCCAAGGGAAGCGTTGTAGCTGGTCCAGGCGCCATCGAGGCTGGATTCGCGCTCAAACTGAGCGCGCATGGCCTCCATCTTCGAATCGAGGTCGTCGAGATAGTGCAGCATGAGGGCCTCGGGGAACATGGGTAGTTTGGGCGAGCCGAAATCGTACTGGCCGTGGTGGCTGATGATGAGGTGCTCCACCAGAACCTTGAGCTCATCGGGAAAGCCGGGCACCAGAGTGAGTTTGGCCTGCAGCATCTCGAGTTCGATGATCATGTGGCCGAGCAATTGGCCTTTGGTTGTATAGGAAAAGGACCGGTTGTAAGTGAGTTCATGAATCTTGCCGATATCGTGCAGGAACGCGCCGGTGAGAAGGAGATCGCGATTGATCTGGGGATAGTTGGTGCAGATCAGATCGCAGGAGCGGAACAGAGAGACGACGTGATCGAGCAACCCGCCAATGTAGGCGTGATGCAGGGTCTTGGCGGCGGGAGCGTTGCGGTAGGCGGCGGCGATTTGCGGATCGGCCATGAAGGCCTGCACCAGTGCCTTGAGATGCGGGTTGCGGAAAGTGGCTACGAAGCCGGTCAGGGTGTGCCAGAGTTCGTCAACGTCTTTGGTGGTCTTGGGCAGATAATCGGAGAAATCGATTTCGGATTCGCCCATCTTGCGCAGCTTGTGGATGGTGAGCTGGAAGCGCTGCTTGTACTTGTTGACGAGGCCCTTGATCTTGAGGAAGTCATCCTGCTCGAAAGCGTCGAGGACTTCTTCGACGTTGTCCCACATTTTGGCTTCGAGCTGGCCGCTGCGGTCGCCGAGAGTGAGGGCAAGGTAGGGCTCGCCGGTCTTCTTGGGCTTGATCTGCTTGGCGACCACGACGAAGCTGGAGGTGATGATCTTGTTCTCGTGGCGGGCGCAATCGCCGATGTAGAAGTCTTTCATGGACCGTGTCTGAGTATAAACGCGCCGCCCGGCAAAGATCAGAGGATGCCCAGCTTCTTTTTCCTCTTCTTGTTCAGCTTCTTGGCGTCGGATTCCTTGGCCGAGGCGGTTTCGACCGGCTTGGTCTCGTTGGGGCTGGCGCCGGTATCGATAAAACCGGGCTTGATGTCAATGTAAGCCTCTTCGCGCAGCTTGGTGAGGAAGGCGCGCAGGGCGGGCTGCAATTTCTGGTAGTAGAGCGCGTCCTGAATCCGGGGGAGCGCTTGCTTCAGCGGAGGGACGCCGGCCATCTGGTGATCGTCCACCTTTAAGATGACATAGCCCTGCTTGGTGCGAATCACATCGGTGACGTCGCCGGCTTTCATGGCAAAGGTCTTGTCTTCGAGTTCCTTGGCGAGTTGGCCGCGCTTGAAGACGCCGAGCGCACCGCCATCGGCCGCGGAAGGGCCATCCGAGGATTTCTTGGCAACTTCCTCGAAAGAGGCGCCGCCACGAATTTGCTTCAGGAGATCGTTGGCCTTGGCTTCGGCTGCGGCGAGCGCAGCATCTTGTGCCGCCTGAAGGGCGGCCGCATCGGGAGCGGCTTGGGGCGCGGCGCCGGGCGCCGGCGGGTTGGCATCGGCGGGCGCTGTTGCGGCGGGAGGGGTTCCGACTTTAGGTGCGACGAGAATCTCGCTCAGGCGGATGGCCTCGGGCTGCTCCATTTCATTCTTGTGCTCTTCGTAGAACTGTTGCTCCTCCTCCTTGCCGATGCTGAGGTGCGAACCAACCTGATCACCGATCACCTTCTGGGTGATGATCTGGTTCTTCATGTTCTGCTTGAAATCTTCCCAGGAGATGCCCTGCTTGGTGGCTTCCTTTTCGAGATCTTCCAGGGACTCGAGTTTCATGTCCTTGCGCATCTGATCGAGGCGCTTGATCAGGTCGGTGTCCGCGCTGATCCCGAGGTCTTTGCCTTTCTCGATGAGAAGTTGCTGGTCAATGAGGTCGCGGAGAACGTCTTTTTCGCGGTCAGCGTAGAGTTTGTCGGCGTTGTTGGGATCCTGCTGCTTGACTTCTTCCTTGAGCTGATCCTTGCTGCGGCCGAACTCCGAGCGGGTGACGATCTGGTTGTTCACGCGGGCGATGATTTCTTCTACGACTTGTCCGGCCGCAAGGGGTGGCAGACATGCCAAAGCAGTAAGAACCAGGCAAACTTTCTTCATAGGATTCGATGGCGCCGCCACGCACGCTTGGAGCTTGCAGGCACTCGACACGCAGGCTAGTGCGGGGGCTCGGACCAACCGTATTCTACTCCTTCGGAGCCCACTAGGTGGCGTTAGCTGACTGATTAGACGCGCTCAGGGCCGGGGGAGTTGGCCGGACGAGAATCAGGGGGTGCGCACAAAAGCCAGGGCGGTACGGTCGTCACCGGCGCGCGTATCCTTGTGGAACTCATTCATCGTGCTCAACAGCGAGGCGCACAGGGCCTGAGCGCCGCTGGAGTGGGCGGCTCCGAGAAACTCTTTGACCCGCTCCAACCCAAACTCGTCGGAGTCGTGGTCATGTTCGCGGCCGCATTCGATTACTCCGCGAGAAACCAGGAGGAGAACCGAGCCTTTCCCCAGGCCGACGGTCGGAGCGTCGCAAGTGGCGTGGGAGAACAGTCCCAAAGGCAGTCCGGTGGAAGCCAGTTCGCTGATGCCGGTGGCATCGCGAAGAAGGCCGGGCGTATGACCTGCGTTGGTGTAGCAGAGGGTGCCGAATTTTTCGTGGTAGCAGCCGATGAAGGCAGGGCAGGAGTGTACTCCTTTGGAGGTCTCGATGAGGCCGCGATTGAGGCGCAGGCCGAGCTCGGTCATGGCATCGGCCTCATTGATGTCGGAACGCGAGAAGAGCTCGGTTCCGAAGTTGCGGAAGATGTCCTGCGCGGCGGTAAGGATGCCACGGTTGTCTTCGCGCCGCCCGGCGACGTCAAGCAGGCCGAATAAGACGCGTTCAGGGCTGACGCGAACGGAGTCGTAGAAGTCCCCCGCGACGCGGTTGCCAACGAAGACCGCAGCGATGTCGCCACCCTGGATCTTGGGAAATACGGTCGGGACGGGCTCCACGGTGGGCGGAGGTCCAGGGGTGCGGGAGCGAAACAGGGATCGCATAAGAAGCCGCTAAGAGGCGAAACTAGCACAGGAACGGGCGGTGAGCAAACGGACCGGGAAATCTCTAGGGCATAGCCCATGAAGGCCAGACCGGGGGTCACTCCCCGTATTTGTCGGCGAGGTAGCGGGCCAGGTCGGACTCAAGCTGGCCATAGTCGGAGTGGATGGTGGCGCGCAGAGCGGCTTCGGTGGAACTGCCCTGGCTGAGACGCTGCAGGATGCGCTGAATGTCGCTCATGCCGTAGGAATCGTTGATGTAAGAAACTGCTGCCAGGGATTCGGCATAGGCCAGGTAGGCGGCATTGCCGGAGAAGTTCAGGAAGCTTCCTTCCAGAGCATTCAACGGGATGTTCTGCTGCGCCTTGAAGAGCACAGACAGCGCATGTCCATCCCCGCCCAGACTCTTGGGTTCCAGAAGCTGGGCGATGCCTTCGTGCAGCCAGGGTGGACAGCGTCCACCAGAAAGCTGCGTGATGAAGGAGTGCGCCAGTTCGTGCTTCAAAACCCGCGCCAGTTCGGGCGTCACGGAAGTCAGACCGCTGATCGGGATGCGCAGCTTGCCGTCATTCATGGCCCCGGACCAACTCGGCGCGTGGGTGACGTCGAAGAAAGCCTGCTCGGTATAGAGCGTCACCAGAATGTTGTCGCGAGGGGGATTGCCGAAATCGCGCGCCAGATCGTCATAGTCGGATTCGAGCGCGGACAGAATCTGCGAGCGCAGAGCCTCGGAAGTTTGCCTGCCCTCATAATGCAGAACGAAGTGGCTGCTTTCGCCCTGGGAAAACTCGGACTCAACCGTTGCTTCGCGCTGGGCTTTCGCAAGCAGTTGCCGCACGGTGGCGTCGGGGCGCAACTCGAGGGAACGCTTCCAGGAGGCGATTGCCTCCTTGGTATGGTCGCATGCGAACTGGGCATACCCAAGCATCGTTTGTGCATCAGGTGAATCGGGAGCCGAGCGGACGGCGCGCTGGGCATAGGCCAGCGCCTGGGACGGGTTTCCGGTGCGGACCAGAAGCGCGGCGTAATAGATGAGGATGGTGGAGTTCTCCGGCTGGAAACGAAGCGCGCTCTCGAAGTACTGGCGGGACTGGGGGATGTTGCCGCGGTCGAATTCGAATTTGCCAGCGATGAAGTTGGCGGTCGCGCTCAACTCGGCGTTGCCTTTGCTCTCCAGGCTGGCCAGCACGTCGGTGTTGACCTTGCCTTCCTTGACGATTTCGGTAAAGACTGCGCCTTCATTGGCCAGGCTGTCGGCGGGGGTGAAAGTCGGAAGTTCGGCGACCTTGGCCGCACCCGAACCAGCTCGAGTGGGTAAGCCCCCGGCATCAATGTGGTCCACGAGGGACTTGGGGATGGCGTAGGAGTCGTCGCCCAGGTCGTATTCGTAGTGGTTGCCGCTCTGGCGGACGCGATCGGCCACGATGGTGCGGCCATTCTTTAGATGGATGGTGTCCGCCGAGGCACCAGAGAGGGCGAGCGCCAGCCATAACGAGAGCAAGATGACACGATGCCGCATTCAGGCGCATTCTAGCAACGGAGGGCGGGCGTACCACGTGACGAAGGTACTACGCAAGTTTCAAGGCTTACGGATTGCAGCGCTGCTTGGGCTTTCGGCTTGCGCGCCAGCGGTGGCGCAAGCGCCAGTTGGCGCCCCGGCGGAGAAGCCGGCGGAGGCATTGTATCTGCAGCTGGGTCAAACCGGACTGGATGCAACCCGGGTGTATCAGGTGCGCGGAGCTTCGCTGGAACGATCGGCAGTTCACATTTCTCTCGAAGATGGCACCATCGCGTTCACCCAGGACGTCATGGGGAGGATCACCGGGGCATTCTTTGAAGGCGATGGCGAAATCCTGTTAACGCCTCCGAACGATGTGGAGCGGCGATCGATGAGTCTGTTCACCGGGATGGCGATCCTGGAGGAGCACTTTACGACCGCTTATTTTCGCTTCAACGACGACGCGGCGGCGGACCTGGGGCCCGATTTGCGGGCCGCGGAGAATCCGGAGGCGTTTGTTGCTCGTTGGGGAGCCACGGCGCGAAATCTGGCGGCGCTCGACGCGATCCGGCTGCTGGTCGGCTTCAGCCGGATGCTTCCCGTAAAAGGCAGTGCTTCCCCAGCGGCGAATGGAGATTTGTCGGGAGCGGCAAACGCCGAGGATCGCTTCCTCCACGCGCGGCTGCAAGGAACCAAACTCGGTATTTTCGACGTTTACTTTGATTCAACGGTCACGGAACAGGTCCAGGTGGGGCAGGCCAAGACCGACGATCACGGCGTCACTTACTACGACGTCTGGACATCGTTCGCACCGATTACGGGGGGAGTTGCGCTGGCGCCGGGCGGGACCCGGGCGGCGACCGAGAAGCTGTCCGAGAATAAGGTCGCCATTCACCGGGTTGCGATCACGACAGACGTGCTGCCTCCGACCCGGATTCGTGCGCAAGCCCGCCTGTGGCTCGAGGCGCAGGAAGGCGGGGAACGCACGCTCATGTTTGAGTTGTCGCGATTCCTGCAGATCGAGAGCGTCAAGCTCGATGGTCAGCCGGTGGAGTTTATTCATAATCCGGCGGTCGAAGGGACGCAACTCTCGCGGCGGGGGAATGACCTGGTGGCAGTGATTCTTCCAGAGACGGTGAAGGCCGGACAGAAGATGGAACTGGAATTCGTCTATGCCGGCGAAGTTCTGGCGGAGGCGGGCAGTGGTCTGCTGTACGTGGGCGCAAGGGGCAACTGGTATCCGAACCGCGGACTGGCCATGGCTGACTTCGACCTGGAGTTCCACTACCCGCAAGGCTGGACTCTGGTGGCGACCGGGCGGCCAGCGCCGCCTGCAGCCGCAAAGAGCGCCGGAGGCGAGAGCTCCCATTGGATTTCGGAACGCCCGATTCCCGTGGCCGGGTTCAACCTCGGCAAGTACAAAGAGGCGAAGACGCTGGCCGGGGACGTGACCGTGGAAACTTATGCAACGCCGGCGGTGGAACGGGATTTTCCGAGCGCCCGGATTCAGGTGATTGAGCCAGGCCCCTCCGAACTGCCTCCGCAGCCGCCGAGAGTGATCCTGCCGAGCCATCCTTCGCCGGTGCAGAACGAAGTGAGCGTGGGAGAGTCAGCGGCTCGCGCCATTCGATTCTACGCTCAGCGGTTTGGCCCCTATCCCTACAGCCGTCTGGCGCTGACGCAAATGCCGGGGCGCGACAGCCAGGGATGGCCCGGGCTGGTCTTTCTTTCGTCGTATGCCTTTCTGAACCGCCAGGACCGGCAACAATTGCACTTTGCGCCGCACCAAATCCTGCTGCAGGAATCCATCCCTGCGCATGAGACAGCCCATCAGTGGTGGGGAGATCTGGTCGGCTGGAAGAGCTACCGGGATCAGTGGCTGTCGGAGGGATTGGCGAATTACTGTGCGCTGATGATGCTGCAGGAAAAGAATCCCGAGGGATTTCGCCAGATTATGGACAACTACCGGCGGGACTTGGTGAAGAAAAATAAGGACGATATGGCTCCGAAGGATGCAGGGCCGGTGACGTTGGGAGCCAGGCTGCTTTCGTCGCGATTTCCAGAAGGATATGAAGCCATCAGTTACGGACGCGGCACTTGGTTGTTCCACATGCTGCGGACCATGTTGAAGGACGCAGCCACGCAGCCGGGTGCGCAAAAAAGCGGAAGTGGAGGGGATGAGCCCTTTGTGCGGGTGCTGCGCAAAGTCCGGCAGAGGTACGAAGGCAAATTCGTCAGCACGCGGGAACTGCTGGAGGTATTCGCAGAAGATCTTCCGCCGGCGCTGCGTTACGAAGGCAAGGCCTCGCTGGACTGGTTCCTGGAGGGCTGGGTCAACGGGACTTCCCTGCCGCGGCTGGAACTCAAAGGAGTAAGGCTCACGCCCAAAGGCGCCGGTCTTGAGGTGAGCGCGACAATCCTGCAAAAGGATGCGCCGCAAGATCTGGTGACGTCGGTTCCAATCTATGCGGTAATCACGGGGAAACAGCCGGTCCTGCTGGGCCGCGTATTTGCGGATGGAGAAGAGTCTTCGTTCCGCATCCCGGCTCCTGCCGGGACCCGAAAGATTCTGCTCGATCCGGAGGCCACGATTCTGACCTTTCCGAAGTAGGGGACGTGGGCCAAGGTGCGGAGTAGCGGTGTCGAATCGGTTCTGGTTCCATGTTCGGTTCCCAAAACGGAACGAACGCAGCGCGAGGCGCAAAGCCTGCTCATGGTCGCTTCTCCTAAGTACTTCATCTCCATTGGTGTCTGAAGAAAGCTCCGAAGAAATGGAGGTGGCAAGTCAGGTGCTCGGAGGGAGGATGAAGACAGGAGCCGGGCATGAACAACTGTGTGAAAGACGAGCAGGCGATGGCCGAGCAAAGTGTGATCGGCGCGCCGTTGGCTGAGCGGCCGGACGGAGCGGCTGCGGGGTGGCGTCCCGAGGGAAAGTGGCCGGCAGATGCGGAGACGATCCTCGTGGTCGAGGACCAAGCGTTTGTGCGCGATGTGACCTGCGAGGTCTTACGAGCGGCGGGATACCGCGTCTTGCAGGCCCGGGACGCCGCCGAAGCCGCATGGGCTTACGATCAGAACGTCGGCGACGTGAATCTGTTGCTAACGGACATCGTACTGCCGGGAGAAAACGGGAGCGCGCTGGCGGAGCGACTGAGGCGGGAGAATCCGATACTTAAGGTGCTGCTCATCACCGGCTATCCGGCGCAAATGTCGAGGCAGGAAGTGGAATCGGAGGAGTGCTTGGGGAAACCGTTTTCCACCACTGTGCTGCTCCGGAAGGTGAGGCAACTGCTTGATCGCGAGGAGCCTTGGGGGCAGCGCCGGAAGGGCAGGGTAAAACCGGCCTGATGCGCGGGCACTGACGGATAGCTTTGCAACTCCGCGGCAATCCGGGACATCCGGCGCCTCATGTGCGGTAGATGGCGCGGACCAGTGAATGCACCTCGTCCATGTAGGAATCAAGCTCAAAAGTCAGGCGGGCCCAGTCAAAATCCTTCAGTCCCTGGCACTGTTGTGAGAGAACGGCCACCGAGTGTTGGTCTACCAAGTTGACCTGGCGTTTTTCGACGTAGCCGTAATCGAGCCCACTCACGCGGCAGAGCAAATCGCTAAGTTCCACCAGCGCGACCAGTCCGGCGTGATCTTTTGACTCGTGAGGGGTGTGGTGCAGCGCGACGACCTCGATAAGGTCCGGGGCGAGTTCCCAGCGCTCGGCCAGTAAGCGGCCACTGTCGCAGTGAGTAAAGCCCAGAGCGGATTGCTCTGCTTCGTGGAGGGGAATGCCCTGCGTGCGCGCGGAGTCAAACGCTGCCTGAAAGTCTTTGGGCAGGACCCAGAGGTTGACGATGATCCCAAGATCGTGAAGGAGGCCGGCAAGATATGCCTTGCTGGGGTCGGGATAGTTGATCTTGCGGGCGAAATGGCGGCAAACGAGCGCACAACCGAGAGAATGTTCCCAAAACGCGACGGGATCGATGCCACTGCCGCGCGGCATCATGTTGAGGACGCCGCAGGACATGGCGATGTCGCTGACTCGCTGAAAGCCGAGTCCCACGACCGCTCCGCGCAGGGAGTCAACTTTTTGCCAGTGCCCGAACAAAGGAGAGTTGGCCATCTGCAGACACTGGGCGGCCAGGGCCTTATCCTGCGCGATCATGTCCGTGACTTTATGCACGTCGAGCTGATCCACGGGCTGGTTCAGATAGCGGAGCAGAGGCGCCAGCACCGCAGGAATGGTCGGAATCTGATGCAGTCCTTCGAGCCGTTTGAGCAAGGTTGCTTTGGTGGCAGCCGAATTCATAGTCCCCTACTTTCCCGCCCGAGAGCGGTCGCCCTTCATATACGCCGTGGTTCTTGGCAAGTGAACCAGGCGGAATTCATCACTCACTCGGTAAAGCGATTCGGAATGGCCCAGGAAGAGGTATCCGTGCGGCAGCAGATTGTTGTAGAAGTGACGGATGACGCGCTGTTTGGAAGCCAAGTCGAAATAGATGAGCACATTGCAACAGAAAATCAGGTCCAGGCCTTTCATGAAAGCCATGCGAGCGTCATCGTTGAGATTCAAACGGCTGAAGCTGATGCCGGAGCGCACGACCGGCTGTAATTGGAGCTGCTCTCCAACAGAAGTGAAGTACTTTTGCCGGTAGTACGGAGTCAGATGGCGCGTGCTGTGGCTGCCATAGATGGCATTCTTCGCGTGGGCCAGGGAATGCTCGTTCAGATCAGTGGCGAGAATCTGGAAGGTCCAACCCTTGAGGAGATCGCCGGTCTCATCGAGCAGCATGCGAAGAGTGTAGGGCTCCTCGCCGGTGGAACAACCTGCGCTCCAGATGCGCAGCTGCCGGATGGGCGCGTCAGCTTTGGTCTCCAGAATTCTGGGAATGACGACCTGGCGCAGTGCATCCAGCTGGGGTTGATTGCGAAAGAAACAGGTTTCACCGATGGTGATCTCGTTCAGCAACGCCACCAGTTCCGCCTGCCGGTTGGGCTTGACGGTGAGGCACTCGAAGTATTCCCGCAGAGTCTTGCTGTGCAACTGTTTCATGCGCCGGCCACAGCGGTCGATGAGCAATCGCAGCTTGTTGTCAGGATGAAAAATTCCCGCCTCCTGATAAATGAGGTCGCGGATGCGCACCAGCTCCGGATCTGGCGGCCCGTCCAAAGCGGGGCCGGATTCGAGCGGAACGCTAGTCGAGTCGAGAGATGGTGCGCGGGCAAACATATTCTCCGAGAGCGGCGGACAAGCGAGGCTGAGGGCGGAACATACGTGCCCGTCCCCGCTGGCGGCGGCCCCTGGTAGTTCATCGGCGCAAGAGTTCGGGGACTTTAACCGCGCCGAGCGCGCTGAATGTTTCACCAGGCTGCTGCGCAGAGTCTGCTCTAGGGAAGTGCGGATGAGGATTTTGAGGGAGAGCCCTCGACAATTGCCTTGCTCACCAGGTGATCGCTGAGAATCACGATATCAACGCGGCGGTTCTGGGCGCGGCCTTGCGGCGTGTCGTTGCTGACGACGGGGTGGTACTCGGCGTATCCCGCGGCCGACAATCGTTCGGGAGGAAAGTTATAGCGCTGAATCAGGAGACGGACCAGTTCGGTGGAGCGCGCGGTCGAGAGTTCCCAGTTGGAGGCCATTTGGGCGGTGTGGATCGGAACATTATCGGTGTGGCCCTCAATGCGCAGGCGGCAGGTGCGGAGGGCGAGGATGGAAGCGATGCGGTCCAGAGCGGGCAGGGCGGAAGGTTTCAGAGAGGCGGAGCCGCTGTCAAAGAAGCCGAACTCGCGCAAACTGATGACCAGGCCCTCGATCTCACGATGGAGAGCGACGGCATGCACCGCCAGTTCGTGCTGCAGCGCCTGTTGCAGTTCAGTTTGTAGTGTGGACAGATTCGCTTCCTCCTCGGCCGGGCCCAGGGCGCTGTTCGGAGAGGAAGAGACTCGGCCAAGATCGGTGTTGTGTTTGGCGTTGGCAATGGCCTGAACGGTGCTGAAAGGCATGGGCTCGGCGTTGTCGAGCGGAATCTGGGTGGTGGAAGCGGGGAAGACTCCCAGTTCCTGGAACGCGACTTGGATGGCCAGCGCCAGCTTGCCGACTTTACGCTGATCCACCTGCGCCGAAGCGTAGTTGATGTAAACGTCCACCACGTTCGTGGTCGTATCAAACGTCAGATTCCACACATGCTCGATGATCATGGAACGGGTGACCTGGCGGCCGGCATTGCGCATCAGGTATTCGAGCAGGGAAAATTCCTTGGTGGTCAGTTCGATCCTGCGCCCGGCGCGCTCGACCCGCCGCTCGACCCGGTCGAGCTTGAGGTCGGCCACTGTCAGCACCGACTCCGACGGCAGATGGCTGCGCCGCGCCAGCGCCCGGATGCGGGCGGAGAGCTCGCTGAAGGAAAACGGTTTCGCTAGATAATCGTCAGCCCCCGTGTCCAGGCACTGCACCCGGTCTTCCACCCGCGTGCGCTGGGTTAGCACCAGCACCGGCAGGCTCGGCTTTTTCAGCCGCAAATGGCGCAGCACGTTCACGCCGTCGAGTTTCGGCAAGTTCAGATCCAGGATCACGACGTCATAGTCGTTCTCGCTGAGGGCATTCCTGGCGTGTTCGCCATCCGGGGAAACTTCCACCGTGTGGGACTCCCCTTCAAGACCCTGGCGGACAAACTTGGCCAACGCTTCGTCGTCTTCGGCGATCAGAATTCGCATGGAGGTAAGCGGTCCTTAATCCGACAGGCCGATTCTAGTAAGAAATTGCCTAACTGCAGCGGAAACCACACTCGCACCATGGTCTCTGCTTCCTGGAATGGGGCGTGGTTTCAAAGCGGGAGATGCAGCCCAGCATCCACTCCGCACTTCTGCCCGTACCTCAGCGGCCAATTCCGGCGTGTCACTCAACCGGGGATAATTTCAGTTTGGAGTTTTTCAACCGGAGCGATGGTCTTGCAGATCTGGAACCGCACGACCCTGAAATCGGTGGCCATGCCGGGAGGCATGCTGCTGCTGGGCGTCGCCGTGCTCGTCCACTCCGGCTGGCTGACCCTGGCCCTGCCGGCGCTGAGTTTTCTCTACTATTGCGCGTTCCTGGGAGGCATGCTGCTGGCCTGGAGATTTCATTCCAGTCGCCTGTTCTTCGCCCTGTTGTCCTTGTTTCTGGCGCAGCAGGCGACGGCGCTCTTTGGCGCCGGCCATAACGTACCTGGAACGGCGGGATGGACGGCGCTACAAGCCGTGGCGGTGCTGGTGCCCGTGAACTTCCTGCTGATCGCGCTCATGCAGGAGCGTGGCTTCACGGTGTCGGGAACCGCGCCCGTCGCCCTGTTCCTGTTCGTACAATCCGTAATCGTGGTGGTGCTGTGCCGCGCGGCGGAGCAAGTGCCGCCGTCCCGCGGTCATCATGTCGCGGCCACGGCGTCTCCGCCCGGCTATGCTCTGCTCATACTGGTGGGAGCAGGCATGGTGCTGCTGATACGGACTCTTCTCACCCGCAAGCCCGCCGACAGCGCAATGTTTTGGTCGCTGGCTGCTTTTTTTCTGTCTCTGCACTTCACCGGGACGGCGCGCATCTCGACCGTTTATTCGACCGCCGCGGCGTGCGTCCTGGCAGTTTCGATCATAGAAAACTCGTACCTGCTTGCCTATCACGACGAACTTACGGCTTTGCCGTCGCGCCGCGCCTTCAACGATGCCCTTCTGCGGCTGCAGAGTCCCTTCTCTATCGCAGTCGTTGACATCGATCACTTCAAACAATTCAACGACACCTATGGTCACGACACCGGAGACGAAGTCCTTCGGCTGGTGGCGGCCAACTTAGCGCGTGTCACCGGGGGCGGGCAAGCCTTCCGTTGTGGTGGGGAGGAATTCGCGATTCTTTTCGCGGGTAAAACGATGCCCGAAGTCGTGGATCACCTGGAGCAGTTACGAACCGCCATCGCGTCTGCGGAATTCCACCTGCGCAGCAACGACCGGCGTCAGATGCCACGCGGGCCGGACCGGCGCAACGTCCGCGGACGCGCCCGAACCGGACACGCCATCCGCCAACTCGCCCGGGAGGCGCCGGCTCCGCTCTCCGTCACTGTGAGCATCGGCGTCGCCGCTTCTGCCGCGGAAAAACCTCATCCCGATCTGATTCTGGAAGCAGCCGACAAGGCCCTCTACCGGGCCAAGGCCAATGGACGGAACCGGATTGAGACCGCAGCCCCTGCCCGGCGCCGCCGCGTCAAAGCGGCCGGCATCGCCTGACCGCACAACACAAACGACAGGTTGAGCACAAAACAAAAACGACACGACCGGCCGGGCCGTCACCCCTTGGACGGGAAGCAGACGGCCCGGTCCGGCACGCTTTCGCAAGCACCGCAGGCCGTGCGGTCAGCCCGCGGCTGCAGGTGGGATTGGGTGCTTCCGGCCACTGCCCCCGCAGGCGGGGCATTTCTGGCGGATAAACGCGATGCCTTCGGACTTTCCGTTCAAGTCCACAGGTTTCGCAATATATCCAGTACCGCCGCAATTCGGGCAGTCTTCCGGGTTCACTCCTCTCCCCCCTCACTGTTAGCAGCATTCTCCGCGCCAGCACCGCAAAACTCGCAGCAGACTGTTCCGCGTTACGAATCACGAACAAACATCCCCGCCTGGGAACAGTCTGTTCCCGGCCGATCGGGAATAGCGCGGCGAGGCGGACCACCGCGGGAACAAGTGCGCAGCAACATTTCTGCAGATCAGGGCAGACATAAACGCGTCGCACCAAATGGTTAACTCTGCAAGAGATCGATCGAGAAGTATGGAGCAGGCGGAGAAAAACTTTTGAAGGCGCAAATGCAATTGTTCGAGCTTGAGTCTGTCATCACTGAAATGACCGAGGAGGCGGAGAGTGAGCACGCGCCAGCGCATCGGTCGACGAAGAAGTCGGCCATGCATCCGGGCGGCCAGGAGTTGCCTGCGAATCTTCCTCGCATGGAGCGGATTCTGCCTTGCACGCCGGATCGCGCGTGTGCAAGCGCTGCGGCAAAGAAACTGTGGTGATCGGCTACGAAGAGAGTTCCCAGTTGGATGTGGAGCCGGCGAGGAATTTTGTGCTGGTCACGAAACGAGAGAAGGGGCTTGCCGGTCGTGTGAGGATCTCGGCCAGCCTGCCACTACGCGCTGGCGCTTTGGAAGAAACTCACTCGTTTCCTAGAACATCCCGAACTGGAGCTGAGTAATAACTTGGCGGAGAACTCGATGCGTCCCGTGGCACTGGGCCGGAAAAACTGGATTCACATCGGTAGCCCACAAGCGGGGCCAAAAGTCGCGGCGATTCTCTCGGTCGTGGAAAGCTGTCGTCGGCTGCAAGTCCCGGTGCGCAATTATTTTTCCACGATTCTGCCCGCGCTTGCAGATCTCCCGATCAGGTGCCTTCCAGACCTTACTCCCGCTGTGTGGGTCGCCGGGCATTCCTAGACTCGAGCGACCTGGGTATTAGCGGGAAGTGATTTTGCGACCAAGAACATAGTTTCCTGTTTGCCGACAAATTGGGAGTTGGAGATTCCTTTAACAACGCGGCCATCAGAAAAGCCACGGAAAGAGTATTGGCGATTCTTCGCCTTCCAACCTTGCAGCCGGGCCAAAGTGTCCCCGGATACTCCCTCTTACTGCTCGATGACTGTCTCCGACTTGGCCGGCTTCTGTGTCACCTGCTGCGTACTCGGCAATTGCGAACGATCCCAACTGCCGCCCAGGGCCTCGACCAATGCCACGGCGGAGGTCATCTGTTGCACCTGAAGAGTATTCAGAACCTGCTGGTCCGCCAGCACTGTGGTCTGGGCAATCAGCACGGCGACGTAGGGATCGACGCCCGTCTGGTATCGTGCCTGTTCGAGCTTGAGGTAGGTTTGAGCCAAGTTCACTGCCTGCTGCTCCTGTTGGATCTCCTTGGAGAGGATGCGAACTTCGGCAAGCGAATCTTCCACCTGTTGGAATGCGGAAAGCACCGTCTGACGGTAACTGGCGACATCCGCGTTATAAGTGGCGACATATTGTTGGACGGTCGCGCGGCGCAAGCCAGCATCGAAGATGGTTTCTGGAATCGAGGCGCCCACGGACCAGAAACGGCTCGGCCAGGAGAGCCAATGACTGAAGGATGAACTCTCAAAGCCACCCTCCCCGGTCAAAGTCAGGTTCGGATAATAGGCCGCGTAGGCGATGCCAATCGCTGCGTTCGCTTCGGCCATGGTGCGCTCGGCCGCGGCGACGTCGGGCCGGCGCTCGAGCAGTTCCGAAGGCACGCCGACTGGAATCGGGGGCGGGGCAACGGTCATCGGTCTCACGGGAATAGAGAAATCAGAGGCAGATTTGCCTACCAGCATAGCGATCGCGTGCTCATACTGCGCTCGCGCGATTCCGACATTGGTTGCGCCCGCCTGCGCGCTTTGCAGCGTGGTTTCGGCTTCAATCACAGAGATCTGGTCGTCGATGCCGGCTTCATAGAGCGAACGCGTTAGTTCGTAGGCCTTCTGGTCCGCCGCAACGGTGTCGTCATAGATCTTTTGCAACTCGTCCTGCCCGCGAATCTCGAAAAAATATTCCGCCAAGCTGGCCTGCTCGGTCAGACGCTCGTTCTCGAGATCCGCCGCGCTGACCTGAGCAGCGTAGTGGGCTTGGCGAACCGTGCTGCGGATCTTGCCCCAAAGGTCGGGCTCCCAGGACGCTTCCAGCGGCAGCGTGTAGAGAGTGCTTTGCAGTTGTTTGCTGGAGGCGGTGCCCGTGCCCGATGTATTAGTCGTGCTCAGGTTTGCAGAAGCTCGGGAGTGAGCAACCGAGGGCGCAACCGACAGCGTCGGAAAGAATTGCGAGCGGGCCTCGCGAACGATCGCACGGGCGGCCATGAAGTTCTCGAAGTATTGCTTGATGTTCTGGTTGTTAATATCCAGTTGGTCTTCGAGTGCGTTCAGCTCGGGATCGTTGAAGATCTCCCACCACTTGCCGCGCAGCCTCGCATCCGCAGGCTGTGCAACCGTCCAGCCTTCAGTTTCCTTGAACTGGGTGGGTGATTCCTTGTAGACCGCAGCGCGCGCCGGCGCCGCAGGTGGGTGGTATTTCGGTCCGACCACGCAGCCCGATAGCATCAACAAAAACGCAGCCGCACACAGCTGAATCATACCGTTCAATGGTTTTCGCATAAAGATCTTCATAATGTTTCTGCCTAACCAACACTTCATCTCAGCCGAGCGTGTTAGCTGGCCTCCGGAGCCGGAAAAGGATGTTGCGCTGTCTTCGACTCCATGCGCAGCCGCAGCCGGTCGAACGCCAAATAGACGACGGGCGTTGTATAGAGCGTGAGCAACTGACTTAAGATCAGCCCTCCCACAATCGTAATTCCAAGTGGCCGACGGAGTTCATAACCCGTGCCCGTCCCCAGCGCCAGCGGCAAAGCGCCCAATAACGCAGCCATCGTTGTCATCAGGATTGGACGAAAGCGCAGCATGCATGCTTCAAAAATCGCGTCCTTTGTGCTTTTTCCATCTTGACGCTCTGCCTGAAGAGCGAAATCGATCATCATGATCGCGTTCTTCTTTACGATTCCGATCAGCAGCACGATGCCGATAATGGAGATGATGTTCAAGTCCTGCTTAAACAGGAGCAAGGCGAACATCGCGCCTACGCTTGCCGACGGCAGAGTGGAAATGATCGTCAGGGGATGAACCAGGCTTTCATACAAAATACCGAGAACGATGTACACCGCCAGCAGCGCTGTCAGAATCAGCACGGGCTCAGTGCCCAGAGACTGCTGGTAGGCCAGCAGCGTTCCGGCAAAAAAGCCTTGCAGCGTGGAAGGCGCGCCCAGCCGCTTTTGCATCTGGCCGATGGCCAATGTGGCATCGCTCAAAGACACGTTCGACGCCAGGTTGAAAGACACGGTGACCGAGGGGAATAAGCCCGTATGGTTGATGGCCAGCGGGGTCGTGTTGGCTTGGCCTTTAGCCACCGCGAGCAGCGGAATGTTACCGCTGCCCGACGTATGCAGGTAGATGTCTTTCAATCCTTCCGGGCTTTGCCAATACTGGGGCGCAACTTCCAGCACTACGTAATACTGATTCAACTGGGTGTAGATGATGGAAACTTCCGATTGGCCGAATGCGCCGTATAACGCCGAGTCCAGCGACTGTGCGGTAAGGCCGAGCTTTGCCGCAGTCACGCGATCATAGTTCATCAGCTCATCCAGACCGCCATTCTGCTGGTCTGAGCTTACGTCCTGCAGACCGGGCAGGTGCTGCATCGCACGCAGGATGATCGGCCCCCACTTGGAAAGATCCTGCACCGTGTCGGATTGGATCGTGTACTGGTACATCGCATTACTGGACCGGCCTCCAATGCGCAGATCCTGCACGGATTGGAGGAACGCGGATGCCACCGGCAGACGGTTCAATTGGGGGCGGAGGCGGTCGATGATCTGAGCGGCGCTGACCTTGCGCTCCGCCAGCGGCTTGAGAGCAACATAGAGGGAACCGTTATTGCTGGCCCCGCCGCCGCCGGTAAACGCAATCACATTCTCGACGGCAGGATCATTCTTGATCACGCGGCCGATCTGCTGAATGGAATCGTTCATCGCCGGGAACGATGCATCCTGTGGCCCGCGTACACTCCCGGTGATCGCTCCCGTATCCTCCGTCGGGAAAAACCCCTTGGGTATCTCGACGATCAGCACCACATTGAGCGCGATGGTGACGAAGAGTACGACGAGGGTGAGGGTAGGATGGTCGAGCACCCAGTGCAGGCTGCCGCGATACAAAGCCAGCACCCACTCAAAAAACTTTTCGCTGGCCATGTAGACGCGGCCATGTTTTTCCGCGCGTTCGTTCTTCAACAGGTAGGCGCACATCATCGGCGTCGTGGTCAGAGAGATGAGCATCGAGACGAAAACGGCCGTCGAGAGAGTGACGGCAAACTCGCGGAACA
>Ga0209517_10000457_pt1 | contig 68849 bp, 56 predicted proteins | sample PeaSoiMetSII2010_FD_187695 | JGI IMG/M metagenome (GOLD analysis project Ga0209517, IMG submission 187695) | Peat soil microbial communities from Weissenstadt, Germany - SII-2010 (SPAdes) (version 2) | ecosystem: Environmental > Terrestrial > Soil > Wetlands > Peat | place: Germany... | reverse complement strand
TGGTGAAACGCGCCAGGTTCGCATCATGATCCGGCGTGGGGTGAATCCACAGGTTGGTTCCGGTCAATCCCAACTCCGCCGCGCTCTGCTTTACACCTGCATAGAGGCACAGGTGGGCCATGGAGGAGGGGACACTGCGCAACTCTTCGAGCGCCGCCGCAACCCCCGGGGCTTCGGGCGGAAGCAGCGAGGCAAACGTGTTCCAGGCGCCCGCGTCGCTGATTACGATGCCGGAGCGGAATTCGCGGCCATCGGACATGCGAACGCCCACGGCCTTCCCGCTCTTTACGACGATCTCGGCGACCTCCGCACTGATCACAACTTGGCCGCCATTCTGCTCGATTCCCGGCGCGATGGTTTGAGCAATGCGTTCCGCGCCTCCCACCGGGTAGCTGGCGCCCTCGAAGTAATGCCCCGCCACGACCGCCTGGATGCCGAAGCTGCTCAGCGCGGGTGGAAGCCCGTAATTACCCCACTGCGCGGTGACCAGTCCGAGCCAGTCCGGGTTGGCGGTGAACCCTCGCAGCACCTCGAGCGTCGTACGGCGCGCCCCGCGTAGGAAACGCGACCGCATCAAACCTCCGGCGAGCCATGCCAAGGGCCGCGGAATCGCTTTCTCGGCAGCGTAGAGACCGAGGGCGTTCTGCGTGGAAATGACTGCGTCGATGTAGCGGTCCGTCGCAGACGCTTCCTTGGGGAAATACCGCTTCAGCTGCTCGCGTAAACGCTCACGGCCGCTGGGGAATTCGAAAGTGTTCCCACCCATGATCACGCGGTCGTAGACGTCCGGCATAGGTTGCCACTGCAGTTGTCCGTCGCTGAGGTGGTCGAAGAGGGCGCGAAGCGGCGAGGAAGGATCGTGCACCTGGCCAATGTAATGCACGCCCACATCCCATTGGTATCCGGGCCGGCGGAAGGCATGCGTGTAGCCGCCGGCCGTGTAGTGGCGCTCCAGCACCAGAACTCTTTTGCCCGCGTGCTTGGAGAGCAGGGCGGCTGCGGCCAGGCCTCCGATCCCCGAGCCGATCACAATCGCGTCCCAGCGTTCTTCGAAAGCGTGTTGCTTGTAGGAAACCATCGTCACCCTCCAATGTTGACATTGACAACATCCAGCCTACATTCAGATGTTGCGCTTGTCAACATCTTTCTGCTAGATTTCCTGGGGGGTGAGGATTTATGGCCCGCAAACGCCTGTACCACCACGCCAACCTGAAGGAAGTCTTGCTCGCCGCAGCGCTCCGGCTCATGTCGGAGGTCGGGCCGCAAGCCTTCACACTACGCGAAGTAGCCCGGCGGGCGGGAGTGTCGCACAACGCGCCCTACCGGCATTTTCGCGACAAACAGGATTTGGTGTGCGCGGTGGCCGACCAGGGTTTCGAGCTGTTGACCGCGTCGATGCAGGAGGCGATGTCAGAAGGGCGCACCGCCGAGGAGCGGCTGCGCCTGGCGGGGCGTGGGTACCTACAGTTTGCGTTGCGCTGGCCCCAGCACATCCAGGTGATGTTCGAACTGCCCGCGGTGAAAGACCCCCCGGCAAGCGCCTCAGGGGCGGGCCTCCGGGCGTTCCAAACCCTTCTGGACGCGGTGGTGGCCGTCCAAGCAACAGGAGGCTTGCCGGCGGGCGATCCGCTGCCCCTTGCCGTCGTTGCCTGGTCCGGCGTGCACGGGCTCGCCAAATTGGCCATTAGCGGCCGCCTGCCGTTTGACACAATACAGACGGTTGAGTTCACGGGCTACCTCACCCGCGCCCTCTCCGCCGGTATGGCGAGCCTCCCTCATCCTGGTTTCTGAGAGCCCCACGGATTGTGGGACAGAACAGAGCACGTCTTTAACAGAGGCCTTATCGCGCGAGAATATTTTCATTCCCGCCAACTACCGTTTCTCTGCGGTCACAAGGCAATGCGCGCCGTTGATGCGTCCAACAATCCTGCCGGACGGGGTGGTGAAATACGCCCTTTCGAGCTCGCGCGCATCCTTATGATCTCTGAGCTTTAGACCGTAGGTCGAAAGAAATTGTTCAACATTCCCTCTCTCAATTCCGAAGTGCCAATGCTCATCGGCCCGGCTCACGGATGCCAGAACTTGAGATTCTCCGTAATGGAGGTTCTCATACCGCAGCACCGATGCGTAAACATAGTCAAAGATAACCCAACTCTGGGAGTCAGCATAATCCTGGATCGCCCGAAAGGTCGCGTCGACTGACTCCGGTTGCAGATACATCAACAGCCCTTCTAGTACGAACAGGCTTCTCCGGGCCTTGCAGAATCCGCTTTCATTCAGCTTGACGGAGACCGATTCTCTGTCGAAATCAACGGCAATGAACACGAGATTCGGAGGAACATCCAAATGCCGAAGCTGGTACTGGCCGAGCTTCGCCTGCTGGGTAGGGGGAGCGTCGAGTTCGAATATCCGTGTCTTTCGTGCTTCATCCTTAAAGCGTAATCCCCTCGTGTCGAATCCCGCACCGAATATCAGGATCTGCTCGAACTGTTCTGCTAAGGCTTGTTTGAAGACAGCATCCACGTACTTGGTGCGGGCAATGACGTATTCATAGATACCTTGGGGAGAGAGGGCCCGGTAAAGCCTTCTGACCAGCGCCACGTGGAGCATCGGCTCCAGATACCGAGGGAGCAGGAAGCGAGCAATGTGATCGTCACTTCGGTAATGGCTGTCTGTCTCCAGGGACGAAACCGCCCGGCATAAGCATGTCCACTCGGCGGTCCTCGATGTTGTAGTTTCGATCCTTTTCTTCGGCATTCTTGGTGTCTGTCTTGACACTTCGCGCGACTCACCTGGCTTAAAGAGCGGGCGCGCCAATCAAACGAGACGAGGTGAGCCAGAGTCAAGCGGTCTATGAACCCTGGGGTTTACCGAACGCGCGTTCTGGCCTTCGTCCTCGAGCATTGCGCCTTTCATCAGGCCAGTCAGGAAAGCCATTCGAGCATCTGGCCTGCTGCTGAACGACATGTGAACGAGAAAACTGATCGTGATGAGGGCAACCATCAGCGCGAGCAAAGCTGCCCCGGATTGAATAAGCCAATCCATCATAGTTGGAAACCACGATAGCACCGCCTCTGTTGAGCCAAATTGAAGGAAGGATTAAGGAAGGGTTAAGGTTAAAAGGACTTATTGTCTTCCGCATTGGAGATCAACCGGTCCACTCTGACCTCTCACAAGGACAAATGTCTGTGGCTTCACCTAGCTCCGATTGGGGCGCGGCGATGATGGCCGAGAGGCGACCAACTTTGTGGCTGGATTGGCTGTCCTCTTCCGAGGAAGAATACAAGCTCATTTCTCTCAGGGTCTTCTCAACGATTTCCTCCCTGGTCATTTCAGGCTTGTCGCCGTAATGGCTGTACTGGACCGAAGGTGGAAAAATGCCCGCCTCCCTCAGGGTCTTCTCGACGCTTTCGTCCTTGTTCATTTCAGAATCCCTTCCGGCGCTGACAGCGGCATGACTCTGGCTTGAGCGTTGCATGGGAAGACGCTCAGATGTATATTGCCAGCCGGTCAATGAAAACTGAAATGCCGCCCTGACCGGAGACGTACGCTCATATTGGTCTCAACCGTAGGGGGCCGCGAGGAGTGAACCCTTGAACCAATGGGCCGAGCGGGCCAAGTTCTGGCGAACGATTCCGCCACTTTCGACCGCAGTTTTCCTGGCGGCTGTGTTCTGCGTAGTCGGCAGCATCGGTCTTCTATCCACGGGCGTGAACCCAGACCTGGTAACGCCGCTGCAGAAAGTTTTAGTAGTTCTAATTACGGGGGGATTTGCCATCGGCTATGCCCTTGTCGGCACACGGCATAAGCCGAAAGCTCTGTTCTTTCTTATTCCGATCCACATCGCTGCCATTTCCTTGCTGCCCAAGCTGGGTCATCGCGCTGCCGCGAGTTTCAATATCCCATTGGCCTTGAAGCATAAGATCCTCCTGGACAACATTGTCGCCATGGTACTCGTCTTAGGGGGATATATTCTGTTCATGATCTTCTTTCAGCGGGAGGGAACGCGTTACTTCAAGGCCCACACCGAAATGAGGCTGGCCAGTGAAATCCACCGTGAACTAGTGCCTTCCGTTGTGTTGCAGATCGGAGAATTTGAATTGTACGGCGTCTCCCAGCCAAGCGGCGAGGTGGGCGGGGACTTGGTGGACGTCATCCAAGAGGGTGACCGTTGGTTCGGCTACGTGGCCGACGTCTCAGGTCATGGGGTTCCAGCAGGCGTCCTGATGGCCATGGTCAAGAGCGCCATCCGCATGCATTGGATTAAGGGTCAAAGCGCATCAAGCTTGATGGAGCCCTTAAACTCCGTGCTCAATGCCGTGAGGCCGCAGGATATGTTTGTCACTTGCGCCTACTTGCAGTCTGACGGCGGAACTACCCTCCGATTTTCGCTGGCTGGCCACCCGTCCATACTCCACTTCAAAGCCGCCACCGGAACGGTGGCCGAACACTCCATCCTCAACTTTCCTTTAGGCCTGTTTTCCCAAAAGGCATTCGAGACCTCGGAAATTGAGTGCTCCCCGGGCGACGTTCTAGTAGTTTTGACGGACGGCCTCACCGAAGTCTTTGACCGAAATGGGAGGGAAATGGGCTTGGAGCCTTTGAAGCTCGCCCTTCAGGAATTCGGCGCGGAGCCTCTGGAACAAATCTCGCTCAGCCTGCAACTCACGGCTCGCAAGCACGGACCTCAGTCCGACGACCAAACGATGCTCATCGTTCGCCGGTTGCCTGAAAACCGTGAATCTGCGATCTGATTCGTACAACTGTTGCCTGCCGGATGCAGTGAAAGCGCTACACCGGCCGGAATCCGAGACAGAGTCAGCGGGCGTAGCGCATGCCACCGCCGTTGGGATTGGCGGCTTGACTGTTCATCCCGCAGACGGTGCACTATTCCAGCAATGTCTCGCGGCTGCGTGGTGCTTTTCTATCCGCTTGATATTCCATCGCCGCATGCGCCGTGCCTGGTGGCGGACCAATTGATCTTCAGGGCGTCAATTCTAGTTTCTCGGCAAAAGCTTTTGTGTCCTTCGGTACCTGCGCATCTTTGATCGCGGCTCGTTCGTGGTGGATCTTCTCCTGCAATTTGGCGGCTGCATCGTGTTTCATACGAAGTCTCCACCTTTCAGGCGTCATTCGGGCACGCCACTTGAATTTGACAAAAACTCGGCCGACCGCTTACTGACCCGCCTGGGACGGCTGTCCAGTTCCGACATCGGTTGCTGCGTTTTCATAGTGTAGTCGGATCAAATCCATCGCACTCTACATCTCTGACTGATTTTTTTGCTGCTCAAGGGAATGTCTCAGCTCTGAGGGGGCCTACGACCAGCGGCTGATCTAGTTCCGTCCCTTTTGCCCGTCACCTCGAGCGAAGGGAGAGCGTGTTCGCTACTATCATAACGATCGGTCACCAAATGTAGGGCCATGGAGTCAGGAGTCTTCCACGTGGCGGAAGTTGGAGCTCCATTGACACTTGCCATCGATTTCTGGGTGGATTACGGGGAATCGGTAAGTATCGCTCAGCATTTGGTGATCAGTTCCAATACATTCCTCGCGTTGAGAGGATTTTCTGTTCGGGCATTCGGACTTTGGAACGCAGCGTGGAAGACAGTTGGCACACAGGCGCGCTGAGAAATCGGCATTTACGCGGGTTTTGAAGGGGTGCTACTGATCCGGGAAGTCAGTGGCATCTTCCCTGAGTTCACACTAAATCGCGCCGAGGCGTAAACACACTGGAGCGAAATGTCCGCGTAAGCGCCTGCATACGACCCTCCGGACGCCGCCTTCCCCTCTGATCACGATCCTTCGCCCCTTTTCGTCTGACCCTCGCGCCCGGCGCCGATGTCGATGCGGACACACTACTCCGCTGAGGGCAATGCCAGATTCTGATCGCCCTGCTTACCGTAACTGGCCTCAGCGTGACACCACGACTCACCCCATCAGCAACCGCTCTACTTTGGCGGCGGCTTCATCTTGAATGCTGGGCAGCACGTGGGAGTAGCGCTCGAGCGTAAAGGCAATGCTCGCGTGGCCGAGTTGATCGCTAATAACTTTCACCGAGACGCCGGCTGCTATCCCGAGCGTGGCCGCCGTATGTCGAAGGTCGTAAAGCCGAATTGATCGTATGCCGGCTGTGGCCAGAAGCTTTCGGAATTCACGCTTGACAGTCCGTTGTCTCAAGGGAGTTCCGGCTCCCGAACGGAAGATCAGGTCATGTTCCGCAATAAATTCACCTTCCGCCGGTGGTCTCTGCGAATTTCGTACGTTCTCCAAAGCTTCCAGCACAAAGCCCTGCAGCTTTACGAGGCGGCGGCTTCGTTTGCGTTTCGTATCTTCGAAAGTCCAGCCGGACCCCGATCTCTGGATAGTCCGACACACGCTCGCCGTGCCTCGCTGCCAGTCGATATCGTTCCACTTTAGGGCCAGATACTCGCTTGGTCTCATTCCAGTGGTCAGGGCCAGGGCAAACAACCCGAACCAGCTGGATTCTCTTGCAATGGCGAGGAAGCGCCGGCATTCCTCAACGCCGAGGGCGTCCATTTCCCGCCGTTTCATGCGGGGAAGATCTAAACCCACGCATGGGTCCTCGAAGAGCATTTTCCAACGGACTGCCTGACGAAAGGCCGACTGTAGAACCGCAATCGTGTACTCAATCGTTCGTGGCGACAGCCCGCGCTCTGACATCTGAGCGTAGACGCTCTGAATATCGAACTGAGAGATGGCGCCAATGGGGCTGGCGCCAAAGACTGGACGGATGTGAAGCCGCAACAGGGCTTCATAGTCGGAATAGCTTTTCGGCCGCAGCCTCGGCTTCGCCGCCGTGGCAAGCCATTGATCCAGGTATTGATTCAGACTGATCGCAGCCGTGCGCGGCAGACGCCCAATGTCACGTTCCTGCAATTTTGTAGTCAGGTAGGTCTGTACTTCGCGGAATGAACCGCGAATGGTTCCATTGTGATACTTCCGCGTTCCGTTTTCCGGCTCGCGGCCGAGAGAAACGCGAACCAGCCAAGTGTGGGGTCCGCGAGAAATAAGTTGTCCTGACTTCCGGGCCATAACACACCTCCTGCCCGGAGGCGACCACACTGGGCGAACGTCTGCGCAGTACTGATCACCAGTTATAGCTGGGTTCAAAGTGGCGGCGACGGCATTAACCGGTCCCATCACCCATGTTTTAACGGGTTCCGGATCGACTGAACACGCGCACCGGCCTTTCGGGCGGTATAGATGTGACAAGGCTGCTGAAGTATGTGAATAATGAGTTTGTAGATGGCAAGGATAGGTATAAAACGCACCAAAGCCCGGATCACATCTTCACCGATGCCGGAACTGGGCACGCTCGTACGTCCCAACCAATCCCAGGAACTCCACTTCAGAAGGAGGCAGACAATCCAGTTCCGCACACACCTACTTTCGAGCTCCGGCCTGACAGGGGCTTTTCACAGGAACATCGCGGGGAAGGTTAGGCGTAATTACCAGATGGTGTTGATATCTAACGAACGAATTCGTCCGTCACGGCTCAATACGGGCACTCTATAGAATAGTGCAGTCGCGGCGATTACCCGGTCGGGAAGATCCGGCAGGTCCTGGCGAGAGATTTCCGTCATTTTCATGGCGACATGCTCATCAAGCGGTACGAACTGAAGAACAGCCTTTGGATTGACGGCTGCGTCATGAAGGTCCCGAACTGTGCTGGTGGGAATTCGACCCTTCTCGGCAAGATAGATCATTTCGGCAATGCTAATGGCTGAGACGCCGATGTGATCACCCTTGGCAACCGTACTGTCTATGAATTCGGAGGCAGCTTTCCCCAAGCGCGGGTCGGAGTAAAGATACCAAATTGTTGTGTGGGTGTCAGCGATGGCAACGATCATCAGAAGTCGGACCGTGGAAAATTTCGAAACATGTCCGCGCGGTTTTGATCGATCTCTTCGGCCGATGGCGCAGTGCCGTATTTGGCGAGCAGCCCACGCAAGGAAATCGTCGGCTCGTTGTGGGTAGTCACCTCGGGTGCGTCGGCGATGATTTTGTCGATCGCTTGGCTCAGCAACTCATTGGCCGTCATGCCCTTTGACTCCGCGACGGCAATGAGCTTGGCCTCTTTCTGCGGCTCCAGCGGCAAAGTAATTGTCATACCGTCCTTCTTCCTTCTTGGTGATACCATTGATAATGTACCCCAAAAGCTATCCATCTCGCAATCCACCAGGCTCAGGCGACGCGTTCGAAGGAATGCCACGGCAGGAGAAGTCGGTAAACCACGGGTGATGGGCGCGCGGATCTCGGCTCGTGCGACCGAGCAGGACTCGACACTGGCCGCTGATTCGCGGATCAGTGTTCCCGCCAGCATCCCGATCGTGTTTTGTTGGGCTTGCAGCAAGCCCACTGCGGATTTGTGTGCCTGATGTGTGCATCGTGACAGACGGAACCAAGCGTAGGCACTTTGGGCGTGCGGTACTTGAATGCCAGTAACCCTAACGCGGAGACTGAATGCCTTCGCTCAGCAAGAACGCCAGAGGCAGAGGATTCGTCTAGCTGTTTTTGGCATTGTCGGGACCCATCCGCCTCGTCCATATGTATTTCGAGTGGATCCCCTGTTCAAACAAATCAATGGGACGTTGTCGTGGGCGAGCTATAGAGGCCTCCTGTGTGAGATCAACTTGGAGGCAATCTTACGCAGTTTCGCACAAAGGGAGAGGCGTATGGCGCTGAGTTTTGTTAATTGCAGTTACGATTCGAGCTCGATAAAATAGCTGCGCGAGATGAAGTCTCAAATTCTAAAAAACTCCTGCTCCGGCGAGGCGGCGCACTTGGGAGCCGTTGCCGCCGATTCTAGGGCCGATCATCAAGGGGTACGGCACTCATGACCGCGAAGTGTTTTCCACTACTGGCGGGTTTTCTCACCCTGTGTGTGGCCGCCTCTCCCCAAAAGCCTCGTCCAGCACCAACCCCTTCGGCAAATGCTTTCGTCGCAGCGCGGGATTTCCTTGCCCAGGGAAATCTGGCCCGCGCCCTGGAGACGACATTGGTCGGGCTTAAGTCAGCACCCTCAAGCGTGGAGGGCTATGATCTGCTCGGAATAAGCTACCTGCAGCAGCGGGATTATGACGAGGCGCAGAGAGCCTTCGAGCACGCTCTCAGTTTGAACCCTCGTTCTGCCGCCATGCACAATAAGCTGGCGAATTGTTTCGCCCCGCAGCAGAAGATGGAGCTAGCGGAAAAGGAGTACAGGACCACGCTCGGGATCGAGCCTGGCGATCCGGTCGCCAACTGCAACCTGGGTGTGGTTCTGTTGGAAAAAGGTCGCCCCCAGGGGGCCATCCCGTATCTCCGCAAGCTCGTTCCGCCTGATCTGCCCACCGCGGTGAACCTCATTCGCTCCTATCTGCGTGCCCACCAGACGGAGGCCGGTTTGGCGTATGCCAGCCGGACTTCGGAAAAGGGATGCTTCACAACCCGGAGCGCGCCTATACCAACCTGAGCCTGCTGATGACGAAGCATACACTGCCCAACATGCTGGACTTCGGTCCGCCCTTTCAGATCGACGGCAATCTGGGCGATCCGGCCGCGATTACTGAGATGCTGGCGCAGAGTACTCCCGAGGAAATTAGTGTGTTGCCTGCACTACCGCAGCAATGGCCGAGCGGCAGTCTGAAGGGAGTGCGCGTGCGCGGCGGCGGCAAAGTGGACGTCGTGTGGAAAGAAGGCCATCTCACCGAGCTCAGGTTGCAATCCGATCATGCGATGGAATACCGGATGAGTTATGGCGACGGGTCAACCGAGACTCGGACCGAACCTGGCGAGCCCATCGTGCTGGATGGAGCGCTTCGTGCCATCGACAGGTGACGCTGTGTGGAAGGTCTGGCTTTGGTGAAAGCGATTTCGATCGCGGGGCCTTTGCGGAGGAAGGCAAAAATCTAACACCAAGACATTCACGGACGTGCAACGTGGTCGAATTCCAGGTGAACGAGGAGGGAAGGTATGAAGCTGGTTGGAATGGCAGTACTCCTATTTGCAAGTTTTTGTTGCGCGCAAGGGTCGGGCAGTTTTAAGCCCGCTTCGACCAATGTTTGGGGCGCGGAATATCCCCGCATCGATAGCGCCGGGAGGGTAGAGTTTCGCGTGAAAGCTCCTGATGCCACCACGGTGCGGCTGAATTTCTGGAGCGGGCCGAAACTGGATTTGGTGAAGCAGCCGAACGGGTTCTGGACAGTTACGACTCCGCCCCTTGTTCCGGGCTTTCACTACTACACGCTGATCATCGATGGCGCTGAGGTCACCGACCTCAACAGTCATGCGTTCTTTGGTGGAGGCAAGGACGCAAGCGGGATCGAGGTGCCGGAGCCGGGGACCACCTTCTATTCAATTCAAGATGTGCCCCACGGCGTGGTCCGTGAGATTTGGTACAACTCGAAGGTGACGCGTACCTGGCGGCACGCCGTGGTCTATACGCCGCCGAACTACGATACGCAGACTAACGTCCGCTACCCCGTGCTCTACCTACAGCATGGCGCCGGCGAAGACGAAACCGGGTGGACGAAGCAGGGCCACGCGAACTTCATTCTTGATAACCTGATCGCGGCCGGCAGTTCGAAGCCCATGATCCTGGTGATGGCCTATGGTTACGCCAGGCGCGCCGGCCAACCCCCCTCTGATCTCGCCGAAAAGCCGTTTGGTTCGCCGGAAATGCGGCGGGCGATGCAGGAGATGGTAGCAGCCTTTGAAGACGATTTGACACAAGTCCTGGTCCCATACATCGATGCGAACTTCAGAACCATTCCGCATCGCGATCATCGTGCCATGGCAGGCCTTTCGATGGGCGGAATGCAGACATTCCAGGTCACGTTCAACCACTTGGATATGTTTTCGTATATCGGCGGATTCAGTGGAGCGGCCGGGGCTATGGTTTTTGGCAATCAGAAATTCGATGTGAAGACAGCCTTCAACGGGGCGATGGCTGATCCGGCTGCGTTCGCGAAGAAAGTGCATTTGCTATGGGTGGGCGTTGGCACAGAGGAGCCTGAGAGAATGCGGGCAGGCCTCCTGGGGCTGCATACATCGCTGGAGGAGGCGAAAATTCAGCACGTCTTCTATGAGTCGCCGGGCACAGCGCATGAGTGGCAGACGTGGCGGCGCGATCTGAGAGACTTTGCGCCAAGACTTTTTCAACAAAACGGTCAATGAACTGTTGAGCGGGGTTGGTCCGCCGGTCGCTCAAACAGAGGGCAGCCTAGTTAGCGCTCAGTTTTTGTTCGACAAAAAAGGCGTTTCAGTATTTTCAAATGCCAAGTGGCTCCTGAATGCAGGCCTGTGTGCTCCCGAGCACCAGGGCCTGCTTTTCTGTACATCGTGAGGTATTCCAATGAAGAGAGTGTGGGCAATGACAACGAGTCTGTTTTTTGTTGTGATGCTCGCAATAATCGTTGCTCGAGGGCCTCGGCTGGTAGCACAAGTACAGACCGAAGTGCCACCGGTTGTTCCCGGTGCAAAGTCAGTGACGGTGGAGCACATTAAAATCCACGGGACAGCTCTGGAAGGCAATCTGGAAGGGGATGCCGTCGATCGCGATGTGTTCGCGTTCCTGCCGCCTGGTTATGCCCTCGAGAAGTCCCGTCGCTATGCGGTGGTGTATGCCTTGCATGGTTTCTCCATCGGCGCGGAGCAGTGGACCCACGAAATCCATGTGCCCCAGACCATTGAGGGAGCCTTTGCCACAGGTAGCCGGGAGATGATGGTTGTGCTGCCCGACTCGAAGACTGTGTATGGTGGCTCGATGTATTCGAGCTCCATCACCACCGGCGATTTCGAGCGCTTCATCTCCCACGATGTGGTCGCCTATATTGACGCGCACTACCGCACTATTCCTCAACGCACGAGCCGCGGCCTGGTCGGCCATTCCATGGGCGGTTACGGCGCCGCTCGCGTTGGGATGAAACATCCTGACGTGTTCAGCAGTCTCTATATCATGAGTCCCTGTTGCCTCTCGCCAATGGGCTCCAGGCCGGCAAATCCCGCCATGCAGCCGTCCATGACATCGGTAGAGAAGGAATTGGAATCGGTAAAGACACCTGCCGATGCGGCCGGCTTGTCGTTCTTCGCCCGCGCTCAATTCGCCTCCGCCTCGGCTTGGTCGCCTGATCCGAAAAACCCGCCGCTCTACCTTGACCTGCCCAACAAAAATGGCGAGCCCCAGGCCGAGGTGATTGCCAAATGGGCGGCCAATGCGCCTTTGGCGTTCATCGACCAATACATCTCCAACCTGCGCCAGTATCGCGCCATATCAATCGATGTGGGCGACCAGGACGGCTTAGGCATCGATACGGGCAAGCTGCACGATGTCCTTGACGAATATGGCATCGCCAACAGCTTTGAGGTTTATCACGGCACCCATACCAGCGCCGTCGCTGATCGCTTTCAGAACCACGTAATGCCGTTCTTCAGCCGCAATCTGTGCGCGACCGAAAGCTGCAAGTGAACGTTTCTTCTTTTCATACCGTGCCGCGAGGGCCTGGGGCGGCTCCTCGGAGAGGAGCCGAGCTTTAGCATTGTCGGTAGTTGCGCTTCCACGGCGGAGGCATTGGCTGCCTTGCAGCGCGAACCCGCCGATGTGGTTTTGGTCGATTACGACAGCGACAACGACCGCGGGTTGGATTTTGTCGACGAACTTAAAGGACTAAGCTTCGAGGGGCGCGTGCTCATGCTCACCGCTCGCATACAGGGTGGTGCGGTTCTACGCGCACTTCAAAAGGGAACTTCGGGCATCTTGATGAGACAGGGCCCGCTATCTGAATTAGTAAAGGCAATTCACACCATGGTGAAAGGAGAACTATGGCTTGACCCCGAAGCCACGAAGGCGATGGTGGAGGCTGTGAGATCGGGAGAGCAACGAACCTCGCAACCATTGAGCGTACGCGAGCGGAGCGCATTGAAGGCGGTGGTGGAAGGTTTAACGAACCACCAGATCGCCGTCAGGTTGCAAATTCCGGAGAGTTCCGTGAAATATGTCATCCGAAGACTGTTTGAAAAAGCGGGCGTGAAAACCCGCAGCCAGCTTGTTCGAATCGCTCTCGAGAAGCACGCTCAAGATTGGCTTACAGCCCTGTAGGCAGGTTTCGAAGGTCCCCGGGGTTGGCACCCCCGAGAACCGTCAACGGAAGTGCGATCAGAAAAACTGCAGCGTAGTCCATCAATCGTTGCGGCATCATTGTCTCCTGGCGAGGCTGCCTTAAGGGCGGCACCTGCGGCCACGGAGTCACACAGCTTCGCTGTGCGCCACCCCGCCGGGTTTTGTCCCGGGGATTTGTTTTTTGCCCGTATCTTCGCCTGACACTGGGAGTGCTTTGCTGTCTCCCATTACCACAGGAAGCTTAGTCTAAGTTCCTGAAGTCCTCGAGACTGATTCCAAGCTGACGGAGAATTTGAAATGGGGGCACCAATCTCCCTGTCGCCATCTAGAGAAAACGTGACGGCGGGGCCATCAGTGTGATTCCACCGCTCGTGACTTCCAGTTTGTCTGGTCTTGGAGAAAAATAGACGGCGGCGGCGCTAGGCTTGCACGACTTCGGTGGAATCGTTGGGCAGGGGCCTCTTGATTTCCAATAAAGGTCACCTACTTTCAAACTCCTAATCCTCCGTAAGCCAACTCTCGGATTCGGTGCGGTTCAAGCTGTGTCGAACTCCAGGATGTTGCCGTCCGGGTCATGTACCCGGAAGTTTGTCCTACCGAACGACCGCTCGGTGGGCGGTCCGTCTGGCTCGATGCCGGCGGCCTTCAGATTTTCGTAAAGCGCGTGCAGGTCTGGGGCGTTCATCTCAATGTGGAAGCTCTTCTCGTCGGGCGGGATTGCAACGACCTGAATATGCCCGTCACCCATCTTGAACTTCGCGAACTGACCCGGACGGTGCAGAATCAGCTCTGCGCCAGGGAACTTCGAATAGAACGCTACTGATTTCTCCACATCGGCGACATGCAGGCTTACACCTTCCAAGCTCGTGGTCATGGTTTCGTCTCCTTCTTTTCACGTGCTGCCGGGCCACCATTTAGGATTTTACCGGTCAGCGATTCGAGAGTGCAACTGTATGGTGTATGGGTCAAGTTGAGCCTTTCTGTCAAAGACGCCGTGCGGCGTCAGGGTTCGTCCCAGATTCACGGTTGGTTCTGCGGAGGATTGGGATCAGGATCACGCCGCACATCCCATAAAGGACCGCAGCCAATAGAAGCTCGCGACGCATTCCGATTACATCAGCCAGCCGTGCAACGGCCAACGCCGCAAAGGGCATCACGCCCGTGAAGGCGAGCGCGTAGAGACTCATCACACGGCCCCGGAACGCGTCGGAGACACTCTCCTGAACCATGATCGACGCCACGCCCAGCGAGCTCGAGACGCCGAACGAGAGGATCGCGGCTGCGGTTACAGACAGGGGCAGGTGGCGAGACCAGGCCAGCGCGGAAAGCGTGACGGTAACCAAGACGAGCGCGGTCATGATCCACCCGATGCGAACGCTGCGCGGGAGGGCGAGCAGACACGTCGCGCCCAGCAACGCGCCGATGCCCGAAACTGCCATTATCCAGCCGAGGCCGGTCGGCCCGACGTGGAGCACGTGCTTCGCGTAGAAGGGCATGAGGACCGCCACGTTCGGGAACACGAATATCGTGGTGATGGCGGTGAGCCCGAACAGAGCCAGGATGTTTTGGCGCTCCCGGACATATCGCACTCCCTCCGCCATAAATTGGCGCGTGCCCACTGGACTGGCAGCGGTCGCGGCCCTGGGCTTTATCAGCAGCAAACTCCCGATCACGGCGAGGAAGCTGGCGCCGTTGGCAAAGAAGGCGGCCGCCATTCCCCACAGGGCCACGAACCAGGAGGCAATGGCCGGGCCGACTATACGAGAGCCGTGGAAGGTCGCCTGGTTGAGCGCGATCGCCTGGGGCAGGTCTTCCGTTTCGACGAGTTGCGGATAGAACGACTGGTACGCCGGCAGGTCGTAGGCAGTGGCGAGGCCGAGCAGGAGCGCTATGACCCAGATGTGCCAGAGGCGGAGGTGATGTACCTGGATCAGCACACCCAGCAACACGGCGAGCGCAGCCATCACAGACTGCGTAACTAGCAGGATCCGACGCCTCTCCATGCGATCCGCAGCAACCCCTCCGAACGGCATCAGGATCAACATAGGGATCGAGGCCGCGAAATTGACGGACGCCAGAGCGAGTGCGGACCCGGCCAGCGTGGTGACGACCCAGCCCTGGGCGAACTGCTGCATCCAGGTCCCGGTCTGTGAAATCGTCTGTCCGCTCCAGAAGAGCGCGAACTCACGGCTCCCCAGCACATGGAGCACGTTCCGTGCCCGTCTGCTTCCGGGTCTGTCTGCCGCAACTGCTGCGCCCCGCCCGAAGTGTCCGTGCTCTCCGGTCCCCTGTTCCGGTCCTTCTTCCGACCGCGCGGCTGTGTTGGAGGAACTCATCGCTCTACTCCCCTGTTTTTTCCAATCCAGCTTGGAGCTTATCCGGCCGTCCAGCCGGTTTGGCGCTGCAAGCGGTTCAGAAATGTGTCGTCGGATCGAACGGCTCTGCGGGAGCGAGTTCCCCGGCCATGGCACGCTCGTGCAGTTCCCAAGGCGCTGCACCGGTTTTGCGCGCCGCAACCAGTTTTTCAGGATCGATCTGAGCGGGTATCCCGGCATGGCCCGATTTAAGGTATTCGGTAGCCGTCCAGGGACTGCCAAAGTTGTTGACGTAGATTTCGACCACGTTCCGGTCGGGATCGTCCCAGTAGAACGAGGTTCCAACTCCGTGGTCGGCGGCCCACAGCGGCGTGATTCCTAAATCCTTGAGACGGACATAGGTGCCCAACAAATCGTCGAGGGTCGCGCATTCGAAGGCGACGTGCTGCAGGCCTGTGTGCTGACGTTTGTCCGGATCGACCACGGCCTTAGGTATTTCGAAGAACACGATTCGATGGTCCATCTCATCGTTGCTGACGAACGCAAAAGCGGAAAACGGGGGCCCTTGATGCGTGATGCGCGCTATTACTGGGATCTTCGAACGATGATTGACCGTCATGCCCAGCACCTTCCGGTACCATTCCGTCATGGCGTCCAGGTTTGCGGTGACGAGTCCATAATGCTGCAGCTTCGGGTGCACTGTTATTTCGGTATTCATTTTCAAACCTCCTCAATCGGATTCACAGCGATTATCGATATGGGAACCGCGCAGTTGCCCAGGGACTCTGAGAGCAAGTTGGCGCCGCACCTGTTTCGCGAATACGCCGCAGCAGCGGAACCTCACCCCTTCCTCCATCAGCGCCGACAAGAGGTTTTCGCCCTCCTGGCTGATGACCGTCAGGTTCTTCAATTCGACGACGAGTTCACGCCCCTGCAGGTTCTGCCTGGCCTTTTCGCATGCGCTTCTGAGTTCTGCCGTCCAGGGTGCGATGAGCTTGCCTTCTAAGACCAGCCGCCGCTCGTTGCGCGCCTCCCGGATTGAAATCCTTAACATGGCCGTTTGCCCCGCACCTAGCCAAAAGCAATCAGGCTGCCAAACTCATAGGAGTGCAAGTGATGGATTTTCACTGCGCGAGGAAATCGTCTATGTTGAAAGTCAATGCTGTCAAAACACGATTGACAGGTGAGGCCATTCGGGAGTGAGTCGTTTGGTCGACTTTCAGAGGATCACTGGGTATAAAGCAGTCTGAGAGTAAAGAGAGTTGGCGATTTCAGGAATACTGTCTGGGGTCTATTCCGAACTTTTTGATCCGCGCCAGCAGGGTGGTGCGATTGATCCCCATGCGTGCCGCAGCTCCCTCTGCGCCGCCAACCTTTCCCTTGCTTTCAGTAAGTGCGCGCACGATTTCTTCGCGCTGTTTCCTGGCGAATTCGTCGGCAAGATCTTTCTTGCCTTTCAAAGCGCTGATCGTTTGTTTGACGATTCGGGCAATGTCGTCCCGAGCAGGCGGTGCGACAGCCGCAGACGGCGTGTCGGTGCTCAGCTGGCGCAGCTCTGAAAGCGGTGCCTCGAGTGACCTGCCGCGCGTCAGAATCACCGTGCGCTCAATGAAATTCTCCAGTTCGCGGATGTTCCCAGGCCATTCCCAAGCCGTGAGTCCCTTCATTACGGCTACAGGAATGGCGTCGATTCTCTTCTGCATTTGTCTCGAAAACTTCTGGACGAAGTAGCTCACCAGCAGGGGAATGTCTTCCCGGCGGTCCCGCAGCGGCGGAATGCGGATCGGAAACACATTTAACCGGTAGAACAGATCACTGCGGAATTCCCGATTGGCCACCATCTTCTCCAGATCTCTGTTGGTTGCCGCAATCAGGCGAACGTTCACTTTCCGTGTGTGGGTACTGCCCAGCCTTTCAAATTCCCGTTCCTGCAGCGCACGCAGGAGCTTCGGTTGGATTTCAATCGGAATGTCTCCGACTTCGTCCAGGAACAGTGTGCCTTGGTCCGCCAATTCCATTCGTCCAATCTTCTGGCTGATCGCACCCGTAAACGCACCCTTTTCATGCCCAAAAAGTTCGCTTTCAAGCAGGCCCGTCGGTATGGCGGCGCAATTGAGCTTAACCAACGTCCGCTCCTTGCGCCGGCTGCGGTCATGGATGGCGCGCGCGATCAATTCTTTTCCTGTTCCGGTTTCACCGAAAAGCAAGACCGTGGAATCACCAGGTGCTACTGTCTCGACCAGTTGCAGGACGTGTTTGAGTGCCGGGCTCGCCCCCACGATCTGCTCGAAATGCATCTCGCTGCGAATTTCTTCCTCAAGATAGACCTTCTCCTGGGCCAGCTTATCTTTGAGCTCAGAGATCTCCTGGTACGCCAGCGCGTTCTCGATGGCGATAGCGATCTGACCCGCAGCCTGGCTGAGAAATTCGACATCTTCTGGTGTGAATGTGTCCTCTGTCGCCCGTGCAAGCCCCAGGATTCCGAGCGCCCGGCCGCGATTCACGAGAGGTATGAAGCAGACAGTCTTGAGGCCTTCTGCGGCAGCTTGCGCCCATCGAACGCTCGTGATTACCGGCTTCAACGTCTCAAAGGCCCGCTTCGCTGGGGTGTCTTCGCTCGAAGAGAGAGTTTGTTCCTCTTGGATGAATCCCTTACTGCCAGGAAAATCGACTGCATAGAGGCGGCCAACTCCTGGTTCCGGGCCGGGCAGCGAAATGCTCGCCGCATCGCAGCGCATCACCTCACGAACATTTGTGGCGATCGCCCGCAGCACCTCCTTCAGTCCGAGGTTCGAGGTGATGCTGTTCGTGAGCTTCAGAAGCAACTGCAGCCGATCATTTTGCTGCTGTAGAGATTGATTAGGTTGTATGCGCGGGAGATTGACGCTGTCATGCATCGCAAACATTACCTCAACACCATGCCATCGAGCAGCAGTTTACCACCGAACAGCAGGCCAAGACATCTGCAACAATCCGGTATCAAAGCTCCTCCTATCCCCCTGTGCCAACTGCCCACGGGGTGCCAATCGTTGGCAGCCCGCCTTTGGCACTTGAGGAGGTTGCCGCATCTCAGTGTTCCAAAATCTGTCATCAATCCAGTAGGTTACATTGATTATAAAGGCAGCCACGCCCTTGGCCCCTGGGTTGCTTGTCACAATCAAGGGCGGGCACACGACATTAAAAGAAACTAGCGGCTAGTTCGGCGCGCCGCTCCCGACATTAAATGGGAGGAAAACAATGGCAACAGGTTCGACGGCAATCTCGTACAGAGTAGAAGCTCGAAGCGTTCCCAAAGGTGCGCTCGTACTTCTGGGACGGCTGTTCTTTGCGTTGATGTTCTTGGTATCTGGTGCAGGTCACTTTGCAAAGCCAACCATCGCTTACGCCGCGGCACAGGGTGTGCCCTTGGCCTCGGTGGCGGTGCCGTTGTCCGGGCTACTCGCAGTCGTAGGCGGCTTGAGCATCCTGCTAGGGTATCGCGCAAGAATTGGCGCCTGGCTGATCGTGATCTTCCTGGTTCCGGTGACCTTTATGATGCACAAGTTCTGGGTGGTAAGCGATCCCATGATGGCGCAAATGCAGATGTCCATGTTCATGAAGAACATCTCGATGCTGGGCGGCGCGTTGCTGATTTCGCAGTTTGGCGCGGGACCACTCAGTCTCGACGCACGGCGGACGCGCTAACGGCATCTTCGTTCGAAAACCACCCGGGAGGGAAGGAACGTGCTCAAGATCGCAGTCGCAATAGGCAGCACAAGGCCCGGGCTTAACAATGAAGCTTTTGCCGATTAAAGGAAAAGGAGATGAAATGATTGCAGTTACAGGTGCATCAGGAAAGCTTGGCAGCCTCGTGGTTGATGGCCTGCTCAAGTCCGTTCTGGCGGACCGGATCGTTGCCATCGTTCGCACCCCCGAAAAGGCCGGGCGATTCGCCTCTCGAGGCGTTCAAGTGCGACGCGGAGATTATTCCGCCCCGGAGACGCTCGCTCCGGCGCTCGCGGGAGTCAAACGCCTGTTGCTCATATCGGGCATGGATCTCGGCAAGCGCGTCGAGCAGCATCGAGCCGTAATTGAGGCGGCGAAGGCGGCAGGCGGCGAGCTTATCGCCTACACGAGCTTGCTGCGCACCGACACCAGTACCTTGCCGATTGCCGGCGAGCACAAGGCCACCGAAGAGTTGCTTCGCGGCTCCGGCGTTCCGTACGTGCTTCTTCGCAACGGCTGGTATATCGAGAACTACACGGACAATCTGGGAATGGCTCTCGCGCACGGTGCCTTTATTGGCGCTGCGCGGGATGGGTGGATCGCCGCTGCCACCCGCGCCGACTACGCCGCTGCAGCCGTCAACGTTCTCACGACAGATGGACACCGTGGCAAGACCTACGAGCTCGCCGGCGACCATGCTTTCACCATGAAAGAACTTGCGCAGGCCGTCACTAGCTGGGCGGGCAGGTCCATTCCGTACCACGATCTTCCGGCCTCGGAGTACCGAGAGGCACTGGCGAAGGCAGGCGTTCCGGAGATGTTCCTCGATGTCCTGGTTGGAACGGATGCCGCAATCGCGCGTGGTGATTTGGATAGCAACAGCCGCGACCTTCGAATGCTGATCGGGGGTGACACGCAGACGTTACGCGATGTACCCGCTACGCTCCCGAAGCGGTCGGCACAACACCTCGACGGACAGCATAGGCAAGGAGTAACGCCATGAATGACTTGAAGGGTAAAGTCGCGGTGGTGACGGGGGCATCCAAGGGTATCGGGGCCGGGATTGCCAAGGCGATGGCGGAAGCAGGTGCTGCCGTAGTCGTGAACTACGTGGGCAGTAAGGAGGCGGCGCAGCGCGTCTCGGACGAGATCGTCAGTAAGGGAGGCCGAGCCATTGCCGTCCAGGGAGATGTGTCGAAGGCCGCCGATGTCCGTAAGCTATTCGCCGAAACGAAAGCGGCGTTCGGAACGATCGAAATCCTGGTGAACAACGCCGGGATTGGAAGTTTCGCTACTGTTGAGGCTGTAACCGAGGAGCAGTACCGTCGGCTGTTCGACACGAACGTACTCGGCACAGTGCTGACGATCCAAGAAGCCCTCAAGCACTTCGGCCCTACCCGGAAGCGATTGAAACTTACAAATTTGTGTTGCAGCTTAGTGCAAATGACGCCGACGTGTACCGGGAGATGGGTGAGTGCTGGACCGCGCAAAGAGAGCATGCCAGCGCGATCGACGCCTTCGAGCATGAAGTGCAATTGCGAACTGCGGACGGGCTGCAATTTGGGCTTGGCGATTTAGAGAGAGAAGAGCTAAGCCTGTCGTTTGTGGCGTTAGCGGAGTCGTACTCGAAGAACAAACAATTTCAGGAAGCGCGGTGGGCTTGCGAACAGGCATTGCGAATCAGCCCGGATCCCGTTGGGGCCCACATGGCCCTCGCCGACGTATATATGGAACTCGGGGACCTGAAGCGAGCGGCGAACGAGTGCAATCGGGTTGCCCAACTCGGTTCCAGAGAATTGCCCAGTGATCCGAAGGCACGCGGCGATGGTGAATCGACCCCTCCTTAGGAGCTTCCTACTAGCTCTTTCTTTTGAACCAACGCTGCCCGCCCTGGACGCTGCGCCGACCTTCGTTTCCTGATTCGATTCCATACCGCCGGATCAACGGGAAGCGGCACTGCACGCGATGTCGCGAGGTCCACAAACCCGCCGTGGTAAGAGATTTGGCCATATAGAAACAACCGGGCGAGCAATGCCAGCGCGTGATGTGCCAGAACGGCATTGACGAAGGGGAATTGACGAGAGATTGCCTCAATCGCACTGCAACTGGGCTGGGTGTTGTCATCCAGGGTTGAATCGATGGCTTCTTGGTACAACTCCGCCACGGTCCTTAGACGTATTCGCGAGCGCTTATTCCTGGCGTTTTGCGGTTCCCCCAGCACAAACTGTCCACTCGACTGACTATTGCCTATATCGAGCGTATAACCCACGCGGCTGAGGCCTGCCGTGCACTGGGCGATCATCGCGCGGGCCGCCCGCGTGTCCACGCAACCTATCACAATGTCCGGCCGCAAATTCGGTTCGCCGTAACCGGAGTACGACCCCGCGAGTGTCTGCGCGGTCAGTGCGTTCGGAATCGCCTCCCAATTTAGTCCCCAGAAGAGATTGATGCGGTTCACGAGGACGATTGCTTTATTTAGTCCGATTTCAGCCTGGCTGTAGGGTTGACGGACAGAATTAGCAGACGAAACGACGTCCCCGTCCATCACGGCTACACGTAAGCCAAAAGGATGCCCCTGGGCGAGCATTGATAGATGGAGGTATGGCAATCCCCCAAGGACCGCACTCCCGGTGCCACCGCATCCGACGACCAATACCCTGACCTCTCCATCCAACAACTCTTCGTGTAGTCGATGTATCTCCATCCAATGCTCCACCGCACTTTCACGGTTTGCTTGCTGGGAAATGTAAAAATTCCAGCGCAACCCCCTACCGGTCTCGCGTGACGAATTCCCTCAGGGTCTCTGCGGCATCCGTGAGGTAGCGCACTTGGAACGTTTTCTTGCTTGCCATCGCCCGCCAGAGTCCGAAAAAACCTTCTTTGTGGTTGGTTAGACGTACAGCCCCCCAGAGGGTGGGTAAAGGCGCTCTGGAAAAATGCGGCTTCCCAGGTTTTGATCGATTCTACCGACGTGCTCTCTGGAGCTCGGACGCTTCCCAAGCAGACCCTGCCATTATCTCCGGCCGTATTCCAGTAGGGCGCCGTTTTGAGCGATGTAGCTGCGGTTGGTCGAGCGGATTTTTCAAGTGCGCGCACGAAGAGTTCTTGGCCACGCACTTTGAAAACCAGAGGAGGATGAGGGAATTGGACGCCATTGAGTTTTCGCGCCTCATCATCAGCTTCGCCAAAAAACATAATCCGGCGTGTCGCCGGACTCCACCATGCGATCATCTCCGGCGTCCTTGCGAGGACAATTTCAGGCAAGACTTCGGGAGCGACCATGCTCCCAAGACCCTCTGCCAGCCGGCGCAGAAATGCCAAACTCAGCGGTCGGGCGGGCGCGAGTAATGGAGCGCCCCCTGTCTGCGTGATGATGTCATGCAAAGTCGCAAACACTCTCTGTCGGTCTGCGTACACGAGCAATGCGTGGCGAAGCTCCAGATTTGCGCTTGCGCCGACTTGAACGTGCGCCTCCATTCCAGCCCCTCCTACGCCTCATTTGTGTTGCCGGGTAATATTGCCGCCAAGCGGCTGGCGGCGGCCATAGTCTCACACAGCACCGCCAATATGTCGAATGCCCGGCGCACGCTCGCGTGATTGTTGGGATCGAATTCCACAAGCATGTTCGGTTCGGGGCTAGCCTCTAAGAAAGTCTGCGACTCTTCATCGAAGCAACCGGTCACAGCATCTTGGCGTGTGAAGCTTACTAAAAGGGCCGGCAATGGTGGGTTCGAATCCATGAACGCTTCGCGCGTTTCTTCGCTGATCTCAGGACGCCGGAATCTTCGCGAAACGCTGTCTAAATCGAGCGCGGCCTGAACCAGCTGACGGCTCAACTGGTTATCCGTGCCGCCTGCAATCCGCCGCACCTGCCAGGGCGAAAGGGGTTTCAGTTTCAGCGCCGGAGGGACGCAGCCTTCCACGTCGGGAAACTCATACTCATCCTGGTCAGCCTCTCCTTCGGCCCACTCGCGCCACATTTCCAGACGGTCCAGAGCATCGCGATGATCATACACGCGCACCCACCTTTGAATGGCCCCGACAAGAAGACTATAAAAGGTTACCGGGAGGCGCGGATGAACATCACCAAGCATTTCGAGGGTCGGCCCGAGAATCATGTACCCAGCCGATTCCGGATCAACCAAGAGGTACAGCAATCCCCGCCGTTCACCCTCGCTGCTGTACGGGTCAGGACAGTCGCTGATCGTAACGTTGAGGGCGAAGTTCTGGCGAACCAACTCGCCTCCGTGCAGGGCGATCCAGCGATTCAGCGCAGTGTGCGCATAGCCAGTGGGACTGCGCTTGGCTTCTTCCCATGCCGACGGTTCAGCGAGGCCGAGCGTCGTCAAGCTTTCAGCAAGCTCGATAGCAAGCTTGTCTTCGGCCCACATGCGATATTCGGCCGCCACGCCGTCCAGTTTCGGCATGACGACGCCGCTCGGCCGGCCCATTAGGCTGGTAGGAGCCATCCTGGAGGGCTTGGGATTTCGTCCCGCCTCGCTAAACGCCGGTAGGATTCCACCTGAATTGCGTTTGACAGGATTTTTGTGGCTTGCTGATATTCGGGATCTCGTAAGAACCTCCCGATAAGGGATTCGCAATCAGGGTGGCGGCCCTCCAACATTAGTGCCAATTCGGCGAGAACCGCCTCGCGTGTGCTCGTCAACTTGGGGCCCCTCTGCAGCATCGGATTCAGCCCTTTACACCGATCTGCCGGAGAAACTCATACCTCAACTTGTCGCCAACGGCCTCGGGACCATTGATAATCGCAGTAGCGAGTTCGGGATACTGAGCTGCATATACGGTTCTTACCTCCTCAGGCGAGAGGGTCCTGTTGGGGTCTGGCAACCGAATGCCCATGTAAGAAAATTCGCGGGAACTGGGAGTGATGGTCACAGGCGTAAACCTCCTTGCTGTTGAGATTGGGATGGCTCGTCCGGCGTCGGGCCGAACAGACTCGATGTAGCCGGTGGCGCGGGATCAGGGTTAGCCGAAGATACGGGCGGGTTAGCGCCAGATGGAGCTGGCGTCGAGGTCGAAGACTTCGCTTTCCGCTTTTCGTCGGCCTTGCGCTTAGCCTCTTCCTGGGCAGCCTTGGCCGCGGCTTCCATCGTAGCCTTTGCCTCGGCGAGTGTGCTGCTCAGTTGCCGGTGTGTATCCACGTACGCAGCAAGCTCCTTGACAAAGTCCCGGTCCAGTTCTTCCGGCGTTCCGACAAAACTCAACGGCGTCGTGAGCGCGACGTTGTCGCTTTCAGTAGTGCGCTTAGGGCAAACATTGAGTCGAATGGTGGAGTCGCTCTCCCGCGCCACCGTGATAAGCACGGTGCGTTCGGCGAGGAGCGGCATGAGTTCAGTAAACACGAATAGGTCCTCCTTGAGTGGGACTTGGGTGGCTTCACAATGAAACGGTGTAGTAATAGGGAGCCAGTGCAATGAGATTTGGCCGAAACTCTCCGATTCGAGCCTTGAAAAAAGCTTCCCAGACGGAAAACTGAAACGCTCGGGCAACGTGGAGTCGATGGTTGAGCCAGCGCACAATCCCCAACTTTGTCTGGCTAGACCCAAGATACGGTTTGTCGGCCGTACCGCCACGCGCTTTCGGGTCACGCCCTCGATCCGATGTCGATTTTATAAGTGCACAGGCTATCTGTACTTGTGTGGCGGTTAATTGCATTCAAAGGCGATTAGTTGTATGTTGCGTGTCGTCCAGTAAAAAACGGAGGTCCTAATTCATGTTCAAATTCCTCCATGCTGCCGACATACATCTTGATAGCCCGTTGCGCGGCATTGCTCGCTACGAAGGGATGCCGGTCGAGGAAATCCGCCTGGCGACCCGCCGCGCCTTCGATAACCTGGTGCGGCTTGCCATGGATGAGAGAGTCCGGTTCGTCCTGCTTGCTGGAGATCTCTATGACGGGGACTGGAGGGATACCAGCACCGGAATGTTCTTTGCCGCTAGAATGGCCCAGCTCCGGGAAGCCGGTATTCCAGTCTTCCTTGTCATCGGCAACCACGATGCGGCAAACCGCATGACAAAATCCCTGCGACTGCCTGAGAATGTGAGCGTTTTCTCAGCCAAACAGCCGGAAACCAGGATGCTGCCTGAGGGTGACGTGGTAATTCATGGCCAGGGTTTTTTGACCCAGTCCGTCTTCGAAAACTTGGCAAAGAACTACCCGCCGAAGCGACCGGGGTGTTTCAATATCGGCCTGCTTCACACCTCTCTTTCCGGCTACGAAGGGCACGAATCCTATGCCCCGTGTACACTCGATGACCTGTGCCTCAAGGAGTACGACTACTGGGCGCTGGGGCACGTGCATGCCCAACAAGAACTCTGTTCGCACCCTCGGGTGGTGTTTTCCGGAAATATTCAGGGTCGCAATATTCGCGAGACGGGACCGAAAGGCTGCATGCTTGTTACTGTCGGTGATGGGCACGAGATTCTGGACTGTGACCAGGTCCACCTGGACGTCATCCGCTGGGGGCGCACGGTGGTGGATCTTTCCGGCGCGGCGACCATCGACGACCTGCTGGACCGGGCCGCGGATTCTATACGGGTCTCTATCGGTGAGGCGGAGACGCGTCCGCTCGTACTGCGCGTCGAATTTGAAGGCGCGACCTTGTTGCATGACCAGCTCGTTGCGGAGAGTGCATGGCGCGACGATCTGCGTGCGCTCGCTTCTGACGTCGGCTCAGAGTCGGTCTGGACTGAGAAGATCGTTCTTCGCACCCATCCTCCCGCTCGCTCTACCCCACTCGCAGGCCCGCTCGACGAAGTGCATCAGTACTTGTTATCCCTTGCGAGCACTTCCAGTGGGATTGCTTCGCTCCAGGTTTCAGTTGCGCCGCTGCTGGCGAGACTCCCAGAGGATCTGAAGCAGGAACTAAATGCCTTGCTCGAGCCAGGCGAAGGGCGTCTTGACCGATTGATGGCGGAAGCCGAGTCTCTTCTGATGGAGCGGCTCCGCAGTCAGGGGGGTATGCAATGAGATTCGAAGCCATCAATCTGCCCGCTTACGGCCCATTCACCAACGCCTCACTCAATCTGAAAGAAGGGAGAGGCAGGTTGGAAGTTGTCTATGGGCCAAATGAAGCCGGAAAGAGCTCGCTCCTGCGCGCCATCTCGGATTTCCTGTTTGGCATCCCCGGCCAGACGGGTGACAACTTCGTGCACCCTTACGGCAATCTGCGCATCCGCGCGACCCTCGAACGTCGTGGTCAACCGCTGGAATGCGTGCGGCGCAAGGCGACCACGAAATCATTGCGAGCCGGCGACGATGATGAAGTCGTTTCCGAAGAGTTGCTACGCTCATTCTTTCCCATTGAGAGCCGCGACGTTTTTCAGGCGATGTTTGGGCTGGACGCTGAGCGGCTCCAGCAAGGAGGCGAAGAGTTGCTGAAGGGCCAGAGCGAATTCGGGCAACTTCTCTTTTCGGCGGCGGCGGGCATCGCAGGCCTTCACGACATCTTGAAAAAACTGGCCGAAGACGCGGACAAACTCTTTAAGCCCCGAGCCAGTACCGCGACGTTGCCCAGAATTCTCGATCGCCTGAAGGAAAGCAAAGATCGCCTGCGCCAGGCGCAGGTTTCGCTCACGGACTGGAACAAGCTCCAAGAGGATTACCAGAAGGCCCGGGACGAAATCGCCAGACTGGAATCCGAGATTCTCCTCAAGGTGAGCGAAGCAGAAAGGTACAAGCGCATTCAAATATCGCTTCGGCTGCTGGGAAGGCGGAGCGAGCTCCGCGATCAGCTCCGGACCGTTGAACATGCGCCGATCCTTCGGGACAGTTTCGCAGCCGATCATCAGCGAGCTGCTTCGGACCTTATCATCAAGACAGGAGAAGTTGAGGGATCCGCGAGCCGGGTAGATGAGCTTCGGGGTCAAGTCGAAGCCATCGTGCAGCCGAGTGACCTCCTCACTCGTGAACAGGAGATCCTGTATCTTTATCAAGATGCCGGCGCCCGTACGAAGGCAGCCAGTGACCGCGACCGTCTTCAAACGGAGCTGCGCCAAGCGGAACTCGAAATGATCGAAAAACTACGCGCGCTCGGCGAACCGCCTGACCTTGACAGGGCCGCGAATCTGGTCGTGCAAACGGCGGACAAGCGGCTCGTGCAGGATTTATCCACCTCCCGTGCCAGGCTCGAGAGCGAAGCTCGAAACAGCCGGGAGTCACTGACTGAAGAAAAGTAAAAGTTCAAGTCAGCGCGCGAGCAACTGGATAAAGTCCCTGCGACGAGATCGGTTGGCTCACTGCGCGTTGCCGTGCAGAATGCCTTGCTCGCCGGACGCTCAGAAACGAAAGTCCGTTCACTCATGAAGGCCGCTGATGACGAGAGCCGGAAGATAACCGCAGACCTGAAGGCGCTGCCTTGGCCCTCAAGTGTGGAAGCCCTCGAAAATAGCAACCTCCCGGCCGACGAGTTGGTGGTCGACTGGACTCGCCGGCTGGACAAGGCGGAACAAGCTGTTGAGCAGGCCGTGGAGCGCCTTCGTACCGCTAAAGACGAAGTATTGACACTTGAGAATAGCCTCGCGGCGCTGCTCGCCGGCCGCGTCGTAGCGACTCCTTCGCAGCTTGCTAGCGATTGCCAGCGTCGCGACCTCGGCTGGAGGGCCGTGCGCGGCGCCTGGCTCGAGGGCGTCATCGACAGCCTAGAGGCCCGGGAGTTTTTGCAGCAGACAGCAGACGCTCCTTTGTTGGCAAAGGCGTACGAAGAGAGCGTCAGCAAGACGGACGACACCGCGGATAAACTGCGTGCGGATGCGGACCTGGTGGCCAAACTGGAACAGGCTCGTACGGCTATCGATGGCGCGCGCAAGGAAGCCGAAACTCGGGAAGTGGAACTGCACGAGGAGCGTACATTACTAGAGCGAGCTCAGACGGAATGGAGCGAGCTTTGGGCGCCGTTCGACGTGCGCGCTCAACCGCCGCGACAGATGGCAGCTTGGCTCCAGCGGAGGGCAACAATCCTCGCGCGCTTCCACGCGATCGAGGAGAAGAGGGCACAGGCCGGCGAGTTAGTGGCCGAAGCCGAGACGGCAAAGCGGCAGCTTCAGGAGCGCCTGTCCGAAATGGGAGAGACCGCAACACCCTCTTCCGACTCGCTAATCGGCTGGCGCTCCCTTGCGGAGCAACTCGTGCAAGCACAGGAAGAACTGGCCACCCAGTGCGAAAGGCTTAGGGAGAAAATCGCCGAGGGAGAACGGTCCCTCGCGACCGCGGAGGTCCGCGTTAGCAATGCCAACGCCAATTTGGACCGCTGGAAAGAAAAATGGGCTGAGCTCATGACCAGACTTGGTCTTCCTGCCGGTACGGAACCCTCGGCAGCACAGGAAATAGTCCGGGTCAGAGAAGAATTACAGGTCCTTCTCCAGAAAGCCGATAGCCACAAGACCAGGATCGCAGGTATCGATCGAGACGAGTACAGATTTCGAGAGCAACTGCATCGGCTGGTCGAATCAGTAGCTGGGGATCTCCTCTCAATGCCGGCATTGGACGCCATCGGTGAGCTGCACCAACGGCTGAGCCAGGCAAAGCGGCAGCAGGAACTTCTTGCCACAAAAGAGAAGGATCTGGAGCGGGAAAAGAAGACGCTCGAAAAGGCCAAACGAGAGCGGGCGCTGACGGAGAACCGCCTGGAAGCCTTGGCCGCGGAAGCAAGGTGTGAGAATGCCCGGCTTCTGCCCACCTTGATCGAGGAGTCGGCCCGACGAAAAGCGCTGGAGAGTCATCTCCAGGACGTGGAGCAACAATTCAGTGCCATCGGGGCCGGCCGCTCGATCATCGAGCTGGAGGCGGAGGCGAGCGGCGTCCAAGCTGATCAGATTCCTGGGCATCTCGAATTGATTGACCGTCAGATGCAAGACTCAAAAGCACAGCTCAAAGCGGCCGAGGAAAGGCGTGTCATCCTGGGGGACCAGCTAAAAAGAATGGAGGACGCCTCGGACTCTTGCGCCGCCTCAGCGGACATCGAAGCCCATAAGGCCGAGGCGCTGGAAGCAGCGGAACAGTACACCCGCCTGCAAATAGCGCGCATCGTTTTGCAGGGCGCAGTGGACCGCTATCGCGAGAAGACTCAGGGCGACATGCTGAAACGCTCGAGTGACCTCTTCGCTTTGTTGACCGGTTCCTCCTTCGCCCGCCTGAAGCTCGACTGGGATGACAGTAGTGTTGTGCTGGTCGGAGTTCGCGCCTCGACGGGCGAAAGCGTCGGCATACACGGCATGAGCGATGGGACCCGAGACCAACTATACCTTGCCTTACGCCTCGCCAGTGTTGAACTGTACGCAAGGGATCACGAGCCGATTCCCTTCATCCTCGACGATATTCTCGTAAGGTTCGATAACGACCGGGCCGTGGCGGCTGTCCGTGCCCTGGCCGAATTGGCCAAACACACCCAAGTGCTGTTGTTCACACACCATAAGCATTTGGTCGACCTTGCTATGACAAGCCTGGATACGAGTCAGCTCGCCATTGCAGAAATCGCCTGCCGCATGAGCACAGACTCGTCCACGGTTACGGCGTAATAGTTGATAACTGAATTTGCCGCTTCCCTCCTTGGAAGCTTGCTTCGAGGCTCCGCCGCAGTGACTTTCCATTATCATAAGCCGTGGTGCGAATTGCCTCTAGCCATGCCCACGCCGTTTGGTTTAGGTTTTGCGCCGCACGTTGGTTTGGGGTTCCATCCACACCTCGACGCCCGGGATGTTCGCGTTTATCCCGAAGCCGTTGACGCGGGCTTGGACGCGCTTCGGATCGAGCACCAAATATTCGCGCGGAACCGATTGGCACGTAGCACAATTCGGATTGTCCGCCTTCTCATGGCCGCACTTCACGCGCCACTTGGAAACTTCGCGAAATCCAACGCCCCGGACTTTCGGCGCCGTTGCCTGCGCTACCGGAGCTACCAGCACCATCGGTGCCGATGGCGAGGGTTCTTGGAGTGTTTCAACCTGCTCGACGGCATGATTCAGAATCAAGGTCGCGGTTTCGTGGTCGCCTTCGGCCTCGCGCGCGGCCGCCTCGGCAAGTGCCTCCTCTTCAAGCCTTCGCTTGGCAGTGTCGGCCTCCATCTCCCTGCGCTTGCGATCCTGTTCCTCCAGCTTCCGGCGCAGTTCCTCGGCCTCTCGCCGCAGCCGCTCTTCCTCTTTGCGTCGTGCCTCTGCTCTCTCCCGCTGGTAACCGTTCCAAGTTGTACCAGTTTGTACTCAACCAGTTCGTTGAACTCGGGCTAACCCACTGAAAAGAATGGTAGGCCTGGAGGGATTCGAACCCCCGACCCACGGTTTAGGAAACCGTTGCTCTATCCGTCTGAGCTACAGGCCCACTCCTCCCAGTTGATTTACTTTCAAAAGCTTACCACAGGCTGCTCCTGGCGGCGAGGATTTACGCCACCAGTTCCGGGTGGAAAGGCTGGGAGGTTGTCCCAGCCGTCCAACAGCTTCGAGGCTACCTGTGCAGCCTCTTTTCCCGCGTTGCGGCTGAAGTGAACATAGCAATTTGCAGTGGCGCTCACGTCCGCATGGCCCAGTCCAGAATAGACTTCGTAACAGAGCATGGTCCCCGTCCAGTGCCGATGTCCGTGCCATGTCAGATGGATTCCCAGCTTCTTTGCTGCTTTCTCGAGCCCACAATGAAGCGCGTGCTGCTCCGTCATAGGTGGATCGGCATAGTCAGGTGGATTGTTGTCCAAGTATTCATCCATCCTTACTTCCCTGAAGATCGTACGCCAGCCCTGCCGAGAGCTTCTGCAGGCGGCGGTCGGCTTCGCGCTTGCTGACTTCGTCTTTGTAGCCCGGGTTCCGTGACTGCCAGCGCCCATGCGGGTGCTGTCGTCGTAAACCCTCCACAAGCCCTCGTAGTAGTGTCGCGCCACATTCGTCCGCAGCCATAATGGCAGCGACTCCGAGGCATTCTGCGAATCCTCCTGTCTCGGGCACTGGTACTTCCGCTGGCTGACAGGTTACCACAATTCGAACCGCTAGCCGTGGCGCGAGCGCGTGGCCCTACGGCTCCCGCATCCTCACCAGCCCGAAGTCCAGCACCTTCACAAAGCCGTCGGGACGTACCATGAAGTTCTCGGGCTTGATATCGCGATGCACGATGCCCGCCTGGTGGGCGGCGCTGAGCGCCGATGCCGTCTGGCCGATCCAATCGAAGATGGTCTGGCAGTCCGGCGATTGGGTGGCCGCAGCAGTTGGCGCAGCGTTTTGCCCTCAATTTGTAGGCTCCCAGGGGGCATCGAGCCCGATTGCGAATCCGCAGGTAAATTGCTAGCATACGGCTCTCGCTCTGAGCCCGGCGCGAGCCGGACGAAGGGCGATAATCTTGTCAAAAGAAGGATGTCACGATGCGCCCCTTCAAAGTTTTCTTGGGAACACTCCTCTTCGTCTCCATTTCATTGGGCTTTGCAACTCCCGCAAGCGAAGAAACCGTTCACGGAATTAACCCGGCGTATATGAATACGAAGGTTTCGGCCTGCGTGGACGTCAATCAATATGCGAACGGCGGATGGGACGCTTCTCATCCCATCCCCCCGGAGTTCCCCAGCTATGGAACATTCCGCGAACTGCTGGACCGGAATGAGGATACGCTGCACCAGATTCTGGAGACGGCTGCCGGCATGACGAATCCTCCTGCCGGTAGCGACGAGCAGAAGATCGGCGATTTCTACGCCAGTTGCATGGACACGGCGCAGGTGGAGCGCGAGGGCGCCAAGCCGCTCGAACCGGAGTTTGACCGCATCGCCAAAATCCACGATCTCGTGAGCCTGCGGGAAGAAGTGGCGCGTCTCGAAGGCTACGGCGCCAACGTCCTCTTTCGTTTCTCCTCACAACAGGATCGCAAGGACAGCACGCAGGTCATCGCGGGAGCCTCGCAGGGGGGAATGGGCCTGCCGGACCGCGACTACTACTTTCGAGAGGACGAAAAATACCAGAAGATTCACGACGCCTACGTGAAACATATCGGGGCCATGCTGGCGCTCGTAGGCGACAATGCCACGCAGGCCGCTGCGGAAGCCCAGACGGTCATGGGGCTCGAGACTAAACTGGCCCAGTCCGCCATGGGCCGCATCGAATTGCGCGATCCCGACGCGACATATCACAAGATGGGCGTGGGGGAACTGCGAAGCCTTACACCCAACCTATCCTGGCCGGCGTACTTCGCTGACTTGGGGTACCCGAAGATCGACCAGGTCAACGTGGGACAGCCGAAGTTTTTCGCCGCGTTGAACGACCTGCTGGCCTCAGCGCCGCTCGACGACTGGAAAACCTACCTGCGCTTTCATCTGCTCTCTGCCGCCGCTCCCGCCCTCTCCGACAAATTCGTTCAGGAGGACTTCAACTTTCACAGCCGCACCTTGCAGGGTACAGAGGAAATTCTTCCACGCTGGAAGCGCTGTGTGGAGGCCACCGACCGTCGGCTGGGTTTCGCTCTGGGAAAGCAGTACGTGCAGAAGCAATTTCCGCCCGAGGCCAAAGCGCGTGCCGAAAAGATGGTGCACTTTCTGATTGAAGCCCTGCGCGACGATATTCAGACCCTGCCATGGATGGGCCCGGAAACCAAGAAAGCAGCCCTGGCCAAACTCGACGCTTTCACACCCAAAATCGGCTACCCCGATAAATGGCGGGATTACTCCGCCTACGAGGTGGACCGCGGGCCCTATGTCGAAAACGTGCTGCGCGGCGACGTGTTCGAGTTTCACCGATTGCTCAACAAAATCGGCAAGCCAGTGGACCGCACGGAATGGGGAATGACGCCACCCACCGTGAATGCCTACTACAACTCCTCGATGAACGAGATTGTTTTTCCCGCTGGAATCTTGCAGCCGCCCTTCTTTGATCCCAAGGCAGACGACGCCTCGAATTACGGAGGCATCGGTGCGGTGATTGGCCACGAAATGACCCACGGGTTCGATGACCAGGGCCGCAAGTTTGACGCTCATGGCAACCGTACCGACTGGTGGACTCCAGAGGATTTGAAAAACTTCCAGGAACGCGCCGCCTGCGTGGAAAAGCAGTTTGACAGCTACGTGGCCATCGACGACATTCACGAAAAAGGCAAGCTGGTGCTGGGCGAGAGCATTGCCGATCTGGGAGGGTTGACCATCGCTTACAAGGCGTATCAGAAGAGCCTCGAAGGCAAGCCACGGCCGGCGGACATCGACGGGTTCGCGCCGGAGCAGCGTTTTTTCCTCTCCTTCGCGCAAATCTGGGCTGGGAACGATCGGCCGGAGTTAATTCGGCTTCAGGTGAATACCAACCCGCATCCTCTGCATAATTTCCGGGCCATCGGGGCGCCGTCGAACATGCCCACTTTCCAGCAGGCCTTCGGCTGCAAGGCGGGAGATCCGATGGTGCGCGAGGTGCGTTGCGCGATTTGGTAGGATGCGAGTACTCCGGGTCTTACGCCCTCACTCCACCACCGTCACAGGATAGGTGTTCTCGCTTAGAACCTGGTCGCCCTGTTTAAGAGTCAGCACGAGCTGGTAAGAACCGGGCGGGACGTCCGCCGGGGGCGCGCAGGTAAGCGCCGGCAGAGTCATTACCGAGTCCGGACTGATGTCGACCGGTTTTTGAGACGCGCAGACAGACGGATCCTGTCCTTGACCCATAAGGTGGCCTTCATAAGTGACGCCCGTGATTGCACGCTGTTCATCGTTGACCACCCACATGTCGAGGTAGACCGGCACGCCCGTCTCGCTCGCGTTGTGCACATTTTTCCCTTTGCTCCAGACCGCTCGGTCAAGGTCCGCCCCAATCAGGACCGGTTGGAAGGCGCGCTGGACCGCGTAGTACCCAAGCTTTGGTTTGCGGCCGGCGCTTACCACGGACCAGGTGATGCCCGGCCAGCAGTCCATGAATTGGAATTGAAAGAAGGAGCCGATTTTCTGGTATTTGACGCGGCGGAAGTGCTCGATCGCAAACTTCAGGAGGTCCGCCTGGTATCGCTGGGAATTCTCTACGAACTCTTCCCAATTCGAGCCCATTGCGACCTTGGCGATGTGAAAAGTCTGCTCGTACTGAAAGTCGTGATAAGCAAGTTTATCCCAATCAGGCGGCCAGGCGTCGCCCGCCATCTGCTTCACTTCCTCCACGGAGGGCAGAGCTTGCGCCCCCAGTTCTGAGACGATCGGGCCCGAAACCGTCGCGTCATAGGAATGATAATCGCCTCCGTACCACCCCAGATAGAGGTGTTCGCTATCGGCGGCAACCGGACGCACGGGCCGCGAAGAATCCTCCTGGGCCCCCACGCGTGCCAGGAACGGGTCCAGCACCTTCACGTTGTAGGCTGTCGATTCATTCTGACACACCCAGGTAATAATAGATGGATGGTTATAGAACTGATCAATCATGTCTCGTAGTTGTCGACCTGCTTCCTGCATAAACTCGGGCGCGTGCGTGTAGTCCCAGTTAAGCGGGAAGTCCTGCCACGCTACGAGGCCAGCTTGATCCAGCGCGTCGTACAACTCCTGACGGTCCACGTGCACGCAGATCCGAACCCCATTCGCATGTGCATCCTTCAATAGCTTAATGTCTTGAGCGATGCGCTCCGGGGTGTATTGCGCCAGCCAGAGGTCCGGAACTATATTGGTGCCGCGAATGAAGAAGCGGACGCCGTTCAGCCGCCAGTCACCGGTCTTCTCATCCAGCGTGATGCTGCGAACGCCAAAACGAACCTGACGCTGGTAAACTTCCTTCCCTTTGGCTTTCACTGAGAGATTGCAGTTGTAGAGGTATGGCTCGCCTAAGTCCCAAGTCCACCAGAGATGGGGCCTCGCCATAGGAACCACCAGCGTGGCCGTGGTCGAAGGCGCCCTGAGGTCCACCACTGAAGTTGCCGTGGAATCGCCGATCCCGGCGGTAACCTCGTAGCGGCCAGGGCCGGCAGCGAAGACCTCGGCGGAAATGTAGATATCGGCATCCAGTCCAACATCTTCCGGTTTATCTGTGGCTAGAGCTCTTTGGAAAAGGAAGGGCTGAATCTTTACGTTCCCCAGCCAGGCTTGATTACGCACTTCCAGGTCAACACTGTTCCAGATCCCCGCCGTGGTGCCATCCTGTCCGGTCTTCAAGGAAGTGCCTCCCGGTTTGCAATCCCAATGTGAGAACAATCCCTTGATCATCCGCTTATGGTCAGGCCATACGGTGCCGGGCTCTTCCAGGGGTGCATCCACGATGACTGCGACTTCGTTCTTTCCGGATTTGAGGAAAGAGGTGACATCGAATTCAAAGCTCTGGAAATAGCCCTCGTGCTTGCCCACCGAGTTCCCATTCAGACTTATCTCGGCGAAGTAGTCCACGCCTTGGAATACCAGAAACGCGCGCTCGCCCGCAGCCAGTGATCTGGCAAAGTTGAACTCGCGTATGAACTTCACGCGCCCATTGAAATTGGGCAGCCCGTGAAGATGCCAATTCGAGGGCACGGGCATGGTCCCCGCAGCGGGTAAGTTCGCCTTGTCTTCAGCGATGGTGCCGTCGGTCTTAACGACGGTCCTGGCGATGGGCTGATACTTCCAAACTCCATTGAGTGATATCTTCCCTGCAGGATTCAAATCTTGGCCCCAACCGCTGGCCGTCGAAAGAATAATGAATGCAATCAATAGACGTGAACGATTCATAGAACCTTCCCTTCGATGTGAAGCAGCGGCGGCGGCTGGTCGCCATATCGGAGTATGACCGCCGCTACGACTTGCTTACAATTGAGACCTTACGACGACTCACGGTCGGGCCTTGTTCTTCTTCCCCTTTTCGATATGCTGCGGCGCGAAGCAGACACTTCCCAGGCGCTTCGGGAATCACCACATCAAACTTGTAGCTCTGCTGGCCCATCTCTGGAATAGCAAAAGGCAAATCCTGCCGGAGAATCTCTCTCCCATCTTCTCCCTCGAGCGAAAGCCTGAGGTCGCCCTTCGCCTCCCTATACTCGTCGTTGATCATCATTACAGACAGCCGCCGCTTCGCGCCGGCCTCGAATGTGGGCTGCCAGAAATTGATATAAACGCCGAGTGGCTTAAAAGCCTGGCGCATGTAGTCTTCGAAATGCGGGTCGAGAATCAGGTTTTTAATATCCTTGAAGTGGTCCGCAGTATAAACCCCAGGGTAGTTGGACGAGAGGTAGACGAAGTGCAGCACTGCCGCAAAATTCCGGTGCGCTCTCCAGAATTCGGTTAACCCAGCCAGCAGATAAGCGTTCAGCTCGAGTCTCTGTTCTCCTGTCGCATTGGGGCCGAGTATCTGGTTGTAGATTTCGACCGAGACGTTGGTGGGAGTGCCGTCGCGCAGGAGCCACAGCCAGCCATATTCATTCAGGATGCGCGCATGGGCGGTGGTTAAGACCCCGGAATCGGAGGGCGTTTCGGCGCCACTCATTTTCTCGAGCTCGGTCATTTGGAACTTGGGCGGCCGCCCAGGCCAACTGATGAACAGGTAGGGATGGCATTCCGCCGGATCGTTAGGGCCGGAGGGAATATTCCAGCTATTTTCCCAAGGGCGATTAGAAAGATCCAGCGAACGCACCGCCGGTATGATCTCGTCGCCAAAAATGTCGGCAACCGTTTCGTTGGTTGCGTCCCAGATGGCCACGCTGGGGTGGTTCCAGTTGTCGCGCATCCATTCTTTGTACTCCCGAATCAACTCGTCTTTGCTCCAGCGCTTCTCTTGCCCCTGGCCCAGCGTCCAGATGAAATACTCATTCTGGATCAGCAATCCCGACTCGTCAGCGAGGTCAAGCCATTGATCCGGCACCGGGCCGATACAGAAACGGAAGCTGTTCCAGTTCATGTGCTTGGGAATGTCGACGAGCAGTTTGCGTAGCCACGTTTCATCCCAAGGCAAGGCCCCGCATTGCGGGTCGTCAAAGAAGCGATGCAAGGTAATGTTTGAGCCCCGCATAAAGTAGACCTTGCCGTTCAAAAATGCACGCTTCGTGGCGGTATCAAAACGAAACTCACGCACGCCAAAGCGGGTTGAGAACGAGTCGCCGCCAGTGCTCGCAGTCAACTCATAAAGGAAAGGGCTTTCAGGGCTCCAGAGCCTCGCATCGGGCAGCGGAATAGTTTCCGTGACCGTCTTCTCCTCACCCGCGTCGAGACTGAGAGATTGCGGTTTGGACTCGGCAACTTGGCGCCGGCTTTTCCATTCCTGCACTCTATGCTGAAGGGTGAACGAGCGTGAACTGCCATAATTCCTGATCTTCGTTTGCACCACAATCTCGCGGGGGTCGATTCGCGGCGCCACCTGGAGAGTTTCAATCACCGGATTGTCCGAGAGAAGTAACGAAACTCGATCGTAGATACCCGGAGTCCATCGGTTTTTCTCGAAATCAATTCCTGTAGGAACCCCGGGGGGGACCACGTCCGGATGCGCGCCGATTCGGACCAGCAACCGATTCTCTCCTTCCCAATTCATCGCGCCCGTTAAGTTGAAATAGCCGGCAGTAAAGCAGCTATAATGGTCGCCGATTTTCTTCCCGTTCAACCAAACTGCTGTGCCGAATTGGGCCTTCGAGATTTTCAGAGTGGCAACTTCCTTCTTGGCCGGAGCTTTAAAGGTCTTCTGGTACCAGAAGTAGTTGCGCTTCTGCTTGGGGCCTGGGACCAGCTTGGCAATTTCGGATTCCGGCTGCATTTTGAATTCGCGTCGATCCAATATATTTTCCGCGCTGAGGTAGGCGTCCACGTCGGGGAAATGTGGGGATGCAAGGTTTGCCATGCCTGGCACTGGCCCGGTGTGCCCGAAGGCCTCAGGGATATCGTCGGGCGACACGCTATCCGCTATCTGCCAAATGCCATCGAGCGACACTGTCAGTCTACCCTGGCTTGGAGCGGAGCGAATGCTTTGCGGGGAGGAGTTCGCATGCCCACTCCCTGCCTTTGAAACCTCGCTTTCAGCAAGCAAGGAGCTAGTGCCAAGAATCGCGGCCGATTGCTGGAGAAACTGCCGGCGTGCCAGGGTCTTTCGATTACTCATAACATCTCCTGAAAAGTGGATCTTCACTTTTTCGGATTGTGGCCATCCTGCGCGCCCCCATAAGCGTTAACCTAAAGACGCGAGGGCTACGAGAGCCCGTCAGCCGACGGGCGCCAGAAAGTGGCCCACGGCGTAAGCCGTGGGACCCCGTACGGCGTTTATACCCGCAGCCCTGGAGGGGCGACAGAGACCGTGCTGGGGGATCTGTCGCCCCTCCGGGGCTTATACAACCCGGGTCGCTCCTCGATCCCACGGCTTACGCCATGGGCTACTCTCTCGCGGCCCTCCGGGCCTCTGGAAGCGGCCAGTGAGCGCAACGTAGCGCGAGCTGAGCCATTAGGTTAACGCCTATACCTGCGCGCCCCTGGGCAGCCGCTTGTGCTTCGCTGCTTTTCTTATGTCGACACACGCAAGCTGACATCACCGCTGCTAAGGAGTTCCTGCCTCAAGGCTGTTCCCAATCCCGGTCTGGCGGGAACTTGAGCGAAGCCTTCGCGGATTACGACGTTGTCTGTGTACGCTTCCGAATACCAGCCCTCGTAAAACCCCCGAACGGTTTCGAGGATCATGGCATTCATCGCTGACGCGCAGACGTGGAGATTGGCGAGGATCGTAACCAGCCCGCTGCAATCGTGAGGCGCAATGGGCAGATGGAACGTATCCGCCAGTACCGCTATCTTGCGGCCTTCCGTGATACCGCCCGTCCAGATCAAGTCGGGCATGACGATGCGCGAGGCGTGAGCTTCCAAGATTGCTCGAAAGGCGTAGCGCGTAAACAGTCGCTCGCTGACGCAATGCGGCACGCGGCTTTCCGCTGCCAGGCGCGCCAGGTCGGCGGCGCTGTCGGGCTTGATCATGTCTTCCATCCAAAGCACGTCGTACGGCTCAAGAGCCCTGGCGATTCGCAACGCGCAGTTCAAGTCCCACCGGGAGTGTCCCTCTACCATGATCTCCATCTTGTTACCGAGCGCCTCGCGAATCTTCTTCACGCACTGAAGTCCGGACTCCAGATCTTCGCCCGACAGATAGGCGCCTGACGGCCCAAGTTCGGACCACGGTGTTGGCCGCGGCGGACCGACGGCCGGCAGCCTTGGAGCGAACTGATCCCATGGCCAAATTTTCATGGCCTTAATTCCGTGTTCGTAAAGACTCCGCGCCAGCTCCGCAGGCCGCTCGAGAAAGTCCGTGTAATCCGTGTAGCTCCCGCCATTCACGCAAGTGTTGTAAACACGCATACGGTCGCGGCACATCCCTCCGAGCAGGTTGTAGATCGGCTGCCCCAGGTACTGGCCCCGAATGTCCCACAGCGCGATATCCACCGCGGAAAGCGCGCGCATCTCAGCGCCCGCGTAGCCAAAAAAATTCGCCCAGCTAAAGATGTGGTCCCAGATGCGCTCGACATCAAGAGGGCTCGACCCCAGGAGAAAATGTGCCACGAGATCGTGGACCACGGCTTCCACCGCTCCCGGCAGATAATAGGTCTCGCCCAGACCGATTAGGTTGTCATCAGTGTGAACGCGTACCCAAAGAATGTTTGGCTGCAGGCTGTAACGGACCGTCTCAACTTTGGTGATTTTCATGGAAGCCTCGATTCCCGTTGCCTTGACATCGGTATGTATCCAAGACAATATTTAGTTCGACGCCGCGCCCTGGCGCAAGCGATGCGGGGAGGCGCGTTCAAAGGGCTCGTGCCGGGGGTCGGAAGTCCACAGTCCGCATCATGGTTGTGGGTCCCACTCGGGAAACGAAGATCCCAGTGCGGCCAAGCGGATCGCATTTTTTGAAAAGCGGGAGAGTGTTTATGCACGCGCGTTCTTCCTCAAACCGGCCGAATCGAGACGCTGCGATTGCGATGTACAAACTTCTCGGAAAGCGGATCGGGCTGTTACTTACGATGCTGACATTGGCCGCTCCTGGCCTGTGGGCTCGAGCAGACGTTTCCAAAGCAAGCGAGGTCCAAGCGCATCTACAAAAGGCGCAGGAGGCACTCCGGTCGAACGATTTCGCTGCCGCCGAACGCGAGTTCAGGGCCGTGGTGACTCTGGATCCCAACGATCTCGACGCCCGAGCCAACGTGGGAGTGATGCGCTTCTTTCAAAACGACTGGGCGGGCGCCGCGGCGCAGTTTCGCAAGGTGCTCGAGGTACAGCCCAAAGTGTGGAAAGTCCAAGCATCCCTGGGAATGTGCGAAGTGCGCCTCGGGCATGTCGCCGAGGCTCGAAACCTCTTGCAAACAGCTCTGCCCCACCTTACGAACGGACCGTTCGAAACTCAAGCCGGCCTCGGTTTGGCGGAGATTGATTATCAACTTGGCGACCTTGATGGAGCCGCCGAAGTGGTTCGCATCCTGCTGCCGAACAATCCGACGAATGTGGACGTGCTTTATACGACCGCCCGGGTCTACGCGGACCTCGCCAACCGGTCGCGCGACGCTCTGCTGCTGACCGCACCGGAGTCGGGCCGCACGCACCAACTCATGGCGGAGGTGTTGATCAATCGGGGAGACTCCCATACCGCTGTGGTTCAGTACCGGAAGGCATTGGAGGTCGACCCTAGACTCCGCGGCGTGCATTACGAGTTGGGGGAGGCGATTCTTCAAGATTCGCGCCAAGCGCCTGCTTTGGAAGCCGCAGAAAAGGAGTTCCGGGCGGCCTTAGCAGAGAATCCCGGCGATGCGAATGCCGAGTACTGGCTTGGCATCATGTACTCGCTGCGAGGCGATTATCAGACAGCCATTGAGCACTACTCTCGCGCCGTGCAACTCTCCCCCAACGACGCCTATGCCCACCAAGCCTTAGGCGCGGCGTGGATCAAGTTGCGCAAGCCGGAAAAGGCACTGGAGCATCTCTTGGCCGCCACTCGTCTCGACCCGCTTTATCCTGCGGCCCACTATCAACTCGGAACGGTGTACCGGCAACTCGGACGCGAATCCGACGCCCGCGTTGAGCTCGCCGCGTTCGATAAACTGGAAAAAGCAAGAAAAGAAACCAGCCAGGTGTACTCCCGAACGCGCGAAGGGTTTGCCGACATCGATCCTGCCGCGCCAGATACCCCAAGCAACCCGGCCCACCATTGAGAATCGGATGGCTTAGGGGCACCCCTGGTAGGTGCCCTCAACCGGTGCGCACAAGGAGCACCCACCAGGGGTGCCCCTACGTTAGCGAGACAACGGACTGGGAGGACCGTCGTCTCAGAAATTCAATCGCAAACCCAACTGGAATAGCCGGCTGGTGTTCGCGGTTGAGATAACTCCTGCTCCGAAGGACCCGATGCTTGCGTTGGGTTGACCAAAATTCGGGCTGTTGAACAGATCCGTTGCGTCTGCCCGGAATTCAAACCCCGCGCCCTCGCCTAGCTTGGGAATGGAAAAACGTTTGGCAAGCGAAAGGTCAACGTTTTTGAAGCCTGGGCCAAACAAAACGTCGCGTCCCGAGTCCCCGAATGTGTATGCCGCGGGTTGAACAAATGCTGAGGTATCGAACCATTCGCTGACCGAGTGGCTCGAAAGAGACCCGTTCGCTACCCGATTGGGATACCAGCTATTCCCGAGGGATCCGCTCAGGTTACCGGTGCCCATCTCCGGAGTGAAAGGCGATCCCGAGTGCACCTGGACCACGGTGGAAACTTGCCATCCCCCGACCAGTGCGTTCAGAGCTCCCCCTTTGTTCGCGAAGTGCTTGCCGTTGCCAAAGGGGAGTTGGTATACGACGTAGGCATTGAATATGTTGGTCATATCCAGATTTGCAAGACCGTAATTGTCTCTAGGGTTGGAAGTGATTTGAAGAGTACCGGAATCACCGCCACCCCAGTTCGAGACCGTTTGCGTGTCCATCGACTTGGACCAGGTGTAGTTCACTGTGAACAAAAGACCCTGCGAAAATTCGCGTTTCAGTGTGAATACGAACCCGCTGTAATTCGAAATGCCGTTTTCGAGGTTTTCATTGATCGACTGGTATTGTGGGTACGGCCGCCGCAATTGGGCATTTCCAGGGCCAAGGAGATCAGCCGGAACCTGGTTGGCATCACCGAAGAAGGGCAGATGCTGACCTCGCGTCCACACATAGCCGGCGTCAAGGAAAACGCCGTGCGGCAGTTCGTGCTGAACATCAAGGTGAGCTTGTTGAATGTACGGGATCGGGGCGTTCTCGGGATAATAAGAGACCGGTTGGCCGTTCAAGAGTGATGCCGACGGCGTCCCGTGCGGAATAACAGGGAGCGAGGGGCCCTGCGCCAAGGTGGGGTAGGCCGCCTGCACGTCCGCTTGCGGCGGAGTCATGCTAAAGATGGGTGTCACCAAGTCGGTCGAGGTTCGGTAGCCTTGAATGTTCCAACCTTGACCCCATCCACCGCCGTAGTTCGCCCCCGCCCAGACCTGGTCGAACACGCCGTAGGCGCCGCGAACAGTCCAGTTGTCGCGGGGCGACCAGGAAAATCCCAGCCGAGGCTGAAAGCCATGGAAATCGGTTCTTTCGAGCGTAGTCCGTCCCTGTTGGCCCCCATACCACAGCGCGCCCAGCGTATTCGTAGCAGGATTCACGATGGCGGGGTCGAAGTCTGACAGCCGGCTGTGCACCTCACCCCAACCTCCCAGGACCGTGTACCGTAAACCCATGTTCAAGGTGAGATTCCTGCGCATTTTGTAGTCATCCTGAACAAACATGTGCCCGGCGGAAGCCCGCTGCCCGTACACCGCATACTCGTTCACGGACCACGTCTGGGGCAGGCCGTAGAGGAAGTCGGCGTATCCGACACCAGTGCTGTTTACGTCAGCGGGGTTGCGCGTGAAGATGCCGCTAAAGGTGAAGTTGCCCGTGTTGGTGGTACCCCAGCCATCCAGGTTGTCGGACAGCCGGTCATACTCACCGCCCGCGCTGAGGATGTTCTTCCCTTTGATGATGGTCAGCGCGTCCGAGGGAGAGACTGATCCCTGACCCATGGTACAAGTGGCGCCAGGACCTAGGCCGGGCGTTAAAGCACCGTTGATCGACACCGACGGAAAGAGGGGTGACATGGGATTGAGTTCGCCTAGCTGCGAAGGAAAGTCCGTGCCCGCGTTAGCCGGAAGACAATGTTCGTGAACGCGCAAGAATCCCATGTGAAAGTCGTTGACGATATTCGGACTGATGGACCAGGAGTCTGAGACGCTGTGCTGTTGCTCCAGATAATGATCGGCATAGGACTCGACGGGGAATATGTTGGGCTCCGGAAGGAACGATTTAGAGAACATCACGGAAACCGAAAGCTGGTTCGACTGAGAAACGTGGTATTGCACGTTTCCGCTGTACCAGGCGTTGGTGTTCGTAAAGATCACATTATCGAAATAGTTGTTGTACAAGCCTGGCCGATTTGGCTGCGGCCAGAACTGCTGAACTTTGCTCGCCCAGGGAGAAATCTCTCCGGAGGGAATGGTGTTGTTCTGTAAAGGAGTTCGGACACCGTTGGCGAGGCTGGCGGGATCGTACACGGTTGGAAACGCCGGGTTCGAAAAACTACCGGCTTCCACGTCCGGAGTCGGAACCGTGGTGGTCTGAGGAGAATAGGTGACCTGCCGCTCATCCTGATAGGAGAAGAAAAAGAACGCCTTGTTGCGTTTGATGGGGCCGCCTATGGTGCCGCCAAACTCATTCCAATGGAAAGGAGACGTCTTGGCTTCAAAGAAGTTGCGGGCGTTAAAAACGGTGTTCTGATCGTACTCAAATAGCGTGCCGTGGAACTGGTTGGTGCCCGTTTTTGTCATCACATTGAACACCGAGGACCCGTTGCCGTACGCCGCGCTGTAACTGTTCGTGTCGGCTTTTACCTCTGCGATGCCGTCTATCGGAACGTTGCCAACGACGTCGGGATTATTGTTGTCGGCGGTGAACATTGCCGTGGCCCCGTTTATCAGCCAACTCTCTGTGTACGGGGCAGAGCCATTCACACTCATCCCGTTTCCGCCATTATTACCATTGGTAGCCGTAAGGGCCGGAGCGGTGCCTGGAAGCAGGTTGGTGTAGGCGAACCAACTCCTTCCTACATTCGGCAGGGTCGTGGTCGCTGTGGCCGAGATGGTGGTACTGGTCTCGGAGGTCTCAGTTTGAACCAGGGGAGTCGGTGCGGTAACGGTGATTTCTTGGGTTACTGCTCCCACCTCAAGCGATGCGTTCTCTTCGATCACTTGTACTCCCAGCGTGACGCCGTTCTTCACGAAACTGGTAAATCCAGATTTCGCGAAGGTTATTGAGTAGGTTCCCGGCATGAGCGTAGGCGCATCATACGTTCCGCTTGAATTCGTGGTAACCCGCGTGTTGATGCCGGTCAGTACGTTGGCGAAGGTCACGGTCACATCGGGCATCGCCGCCCCCGTGGTGTCGGTTACAAAACCGCGAATCTCGCCGGTGTTTGAATTCTGGCCGAGTAGGAGGCTCGACGAGCCTGCTACCAGGACTAAAATCGCCAGAGCGAGCGTTCTTCCTTTCGAGAAAGCCTTCATTGTCTTCTCCTCCCAAATCAAGTGTTGACCCTTTCCTAAACGCAAGACCACCTGTCCCAGAAAGCAGCGCTCGGAGGCGCTTTCTTTCTCCATGGTTTTTCGTAAGCTGTTTTTCGACTCGAACCACCATGATCACAAGCCAGAATGCCTGTGACCTGAACTGTTGAGTCTTCCCAATACTCCCCGCAGTGGCTCAATGCAGATAGGCCAACGACCCGACGCAACTTGCAAGTCTTTCAAGGCGCGCTCGCAACTGGCCGAACATCTTCGCCATCCGCCGTACAAGCGCTCTCCCGCCGCTGGAGGAACAATAGACCTTCGTTATCGTTAACGCGGCGTCAGGTAAATACCACTTACTGACTGCCTTGTCAAGAGCTTTTTGATTTGCGGCAGGGTTCATTCAAGGTGTTTGTCTCTGCAGGGGCACAAGCCGCACAAGCAAGCGGTTTTCCACCGTCCACCGGATCACGCTCTCATCCGACTGTCGAAGCTCGTGATAGCTTGCGCGGAAGCGATTTCTTGGTTTGCGTCGGGACTCTGGAGATGTGGAGGCTTCAAATGGCGGGTCTCGCGGAACAAGTAAAGGTTAGACCGCATTACAATAGTCGGACTGAGATGGTAGTGGCTCGGGATTGGGCGGCCGTAAAGCGCGTGCTCGGTAATCAGCCGAACTGCAGTTTGTCCCTGAACGTAGGGGCGTTGGTAGATCGAGGCATGGACGGTCTGCTTCTCGAAGAAAGGCACGATTTCCTTGAATAGATCCGTGGCGACGAGGCGCACCTTGCCTGCCAGGCCGCCCGCCCGGAGCGCATAACAGACAGGCAGGCAAATCCCGATATTCACATATAAACTCGCGATATCAGGACATCTCTCCAGTAAATCGAGGCATTTTTGAAAGGTCTCATCGTCGTCCTCGTGACCTTCGAGTACTTCCACGACCTTGCCTCCTTCACAATATTCCGGAAACGCACAACAAAAACCTTCTGTTAGATCGCGATGTTGCTCCGTCTGCAGAAACCCGGTAACCACAGCGGCCTTGGCGCCGGGAGCGACAAAGCGGGCCGTCAACTCCGCTGCCAATCGTCCTGCCAAGTCAGGATCAACGCAGACCGCAGAGGACCGCAAGCTGTCTGGCGCATCTGAGACCACACAGATCACGCGGATGTTCCGCTGCTCAGCTTCGTTGATCAGCGCTCCCATGCAGTGGGGATCACCCGGCGTGATGATGAGCGAGTGAATGTCGGTTTTCAGCATCTCCCGCATGCGCTCATATTCGCCCACACCCAGCCGATCGACAGGCCGGTACAGGACTTCAACCCCTTGCGACTCGAAGCGCCGGCCTTCGTCCAAAATCCCATCGCGTAACTGGTCGTAAAAGAAATGCGGTTCGCGGGGAATGCACACGCCGATCTTGACGTTCGCGCGCCCGACTGACAGCATGCGAGCGGCCAGGTTTGGGGTGTATCCGGCGTTTTTGGCGATCTGTAAGACCCTCTGACGCGTTTCTTTGCTGACCCCTTTGCGAGCATGCAGGGCGCGGTCAACCGTCCCAATGGATACCCCGGCGAGCTTGGCTATTTGGGGAATCCCCAGCCTCCCTCCTCCGACTTCCTTTCGACTCTTTTGCGCTTTATTCTTCATCGTGTCGCAGCTCCCGACTCGACTACATGCGGGGAACCCAAGTTGCTCGCCAGCTCTGGCAACGTTAACGTTACCCATCCTAGATGAAGCACGGGTTGCGTGTCAATCTGGAGGTATGTGACCGCCGATCGCTCCGGAGCGCGTGAGACGGGGGGCTGACTCGAGCAAATTCGGTTGCGCCGCGGATGATCCTGTACTAATCTCCATTGCCTCCTCCCTCCGCGACACCGAGTTGCGAATCGAAGGAGGAGAGAAGCGATCCGAGTTACCTCGGTGGCGTGGGACTTTCTGATTTGGCCGGATGGCGGGATCTGACTTTCGGTACCCGGTAACGTGAAATCCGCCGACCGGCAGAAACCGTCGGCATAATGATGATGCTCGCGAAACTCCAGAGAAGGAACCTTAAGCTCAGCCTCGTTTCCGTGATCCTCGCGATGGCTTGGGCGCTCGTCGCGAACGGACAGGGATCTCCGCAAGACACTCAAACCGCCGCTCCGCAAGGCAACGTCAGCGAGGGTAAGACGCAGCTCTCAAGCCAGCAGGTGAACAACCTGCCGCTCAACGGGCGTGACTTTACTAAGTTCCTCTCATTGGCCGGCGGCACCACCACGGATACCAACGGCGCCAACAATTTCACCCTGCAGTTCGCAATTAACGGGCAGCGTGGCACCACGGCCGTCTTCGCGATGGACGGCATTTACACGACCGACCCCGAGCAGGGGGGCGCCACCTTCTCCAACTTCAACGTGGATGCTATTCAGGAGATCCAGGCGCTCTCTGGCGTTATGCCGCCGGAAATTGGCGCGGGTGCTGCCGGTTACACCAACGTGGTGACCAAGCAGGGCTCCGGCCAGTTGCACGGCGACGCGTTTGAATTCCTGCGTAACGCTTCCCTGGACTCGCGCAATTTCTTCGATCGCCGGAGCTTCGTCAGCCCCGGGCGCATTCCTCCATTCCAGCGTAATGAGTTCGGATTCACTCTGGGCGGTCCGTTAACGCTGCCGGGCGTTTCGAGCGGCCGCGGGAGCACCTTCTTTTTCGGGCAGTACCAGGGTTTCCGCCAGGAGCTAGGCACTACGCAGGTTCTGTCCGTGCCTACCGCAGGAGAGCGGCAAGGCGTTGACACGCTGACTTTCCCGGGCGATACCCTGGCGGTTCCGGTTGCGCCGGCGATCCAGCCGGTGCTGGGGCGGTACCCGCTGCCGAACGACCCGGAGGGTCCGTTTGGGGCACGCACGTATGCAACGTCGGCCAAGGTCGGGACTTCGAGCGACCAGTTTTCTCTCCGCATCGACCACAAGATCTCCGACAAAGCGCAGTTCTTTGCCCGCTTCAATCTGGATAACACTTACGGCCCCCTGACCGATCCCGACGAAACCGCCGTCGATCCGAGCTTCGCCACCACCTTTCTGGACAACCAGCGCAACCTGGGACTCCGCTACACGCGCACCCCGACCGCCAACCTCGCGCTCGAGACTACACTAGGCTATCTCCGTGCGACCCCTTCCTTCGTACCCAACAACATCGTCCAGCCGGCCCTGAATTTTGGCGATGGTTTGTTCGAACCGTTCAATGGTCCGGGCGGCACCCGGACCGAGGAGTTCGGCAATATCTTGCAGTTCCGCCAGACCCTCTCGTATGTGCACGGCAAGCACCACTTTCAGGCGGGATTTGAGACTCGCGTAAACCGTGATTCCGCGGTTTTCGGCATTACGCCCAACGGCAGCTACACCTTCGGGGGCGGTACGGCGTTCTCGCCCGTACACATCACTTCCGCCAGCGGCCGGCACGACATCGAGCCCGGCGATCCCTTGCCCGATTCTCTGACCGGGCTTCTGACCGCCACTCCCTTCTCCTATACGAATTGGGTGCCCTCTCCGGGTTTCCCCCAGGGCACTCACATCGATGAGGAACAGACTCGTCGCGAGGCCTATAACTTTTACTTTCAGGATACCTGGAAGACCACGCCTCACCTCACCCTGACCTACGGCCTGCGGTACGAGCTGGATACACCGATCCACGAACCGAACCATCTAACCTCCGGCCCGCGGCTTCTCGGACCGGACGGGAAACCCGCTCGGTACTGGGATCGAGGAACCTACCAGATCTTCCTCTTCGACCCGCAGCCGCCTTACGACACGGACCGGCGCGGCTGGGGACCGCGGCTTTCGATGGCCTGGCAAGCGACTGATCGTACCAGCGTCCACGCAGGCGGCTCCGTCGCGACCTTGTTGCCTAACATCTGGCAGGAGAACTTCCTTACGGGCAGCGTCCCCATGGCTTTTACTCCCTATTACTCGGCATTGCCTGGAGCTCCAGTACCTTTTGAGAATGCCGTCACGCCTTTCAGCGTGCCGCCCGTTTATACACCGCAGGGGAATCTGATATTTACCACCGGCAACTCCAAAGACGTGCCCGCCAACACACAAATTGACTTTCAACGCTTCGAAGTGGATTTGGCGGCCCGGAGCCCCGGCCACCAGTTTCATCCCCTTTCGCTTTTCGGAATCGCCCCCAATCTTCGGAATGGCTACGTGGCCACGTACTCGGCTGGATTCGAGCACAGTTTTGGAGACCTGAACGTGAGCGCGGATTACGTGGCCACCATGGGCGTGCATTTGCCTTCCGTGAACCTGCCCAATAGCTACGGCGGCGCGGATCCGGCCTTCGCGCCCTTCACTCAGTTCGACGCCGCTGGCCAGGTAGTGGGCGGAATCGCCCAAGAGACCTTGCTCACCAGCCGGTCGCACTCCACCTTCCACTCGCTCCAGTCATCCGCCTCGAAAACCTCCGGGAGGTACGGGCTGGGTTTCATGGCCAATTACACGCTTTCGAAGGCGATCGATGACACCAGCAGCGTCCTGGGGCCGAGCGTCGCGGGTGCGGGTAACGTTCAGCTTGCCCTTCCACAAAACCCCTGGGATCCAGCGGCGGACAAGGGACCCTCGACGTTTGATATCAGGCAAATCCTCGCGCTCAGTGCGATCCAGGTGCTGCCCTTCGACCGTGTCGGCCTTTTGCGGCCGCTGGGTAGTCATCTCACCTCTGGATGGCAGTTCCTGACCATCTCGACCCTGACCTCGGGGTCCCCTTTCACAGTGTATTCGGGAATCCAGCAAAGCGGCTACGGCGCCGGTGGCGCGGACCGTCCCGACCAGGTTGGGATGCCCGTGCTGTCCACGGGGCGGACGGTGCGCGAGGACTACTTCGGCCGAGGGGCCAATAACGCGTCCTTCTTCTATATTCCGATTGGGTTGCCGGGAGGGACAGGGCCGAACCAGGGACGCCTCGGTTCTCTAGGGCGTGATACCTTCCGGGGCCCGGCCTATAGGGACTTCGACGTGGCTCTGATCAAAGACACCTCTTTCGGCCACCGGGGTTCCGGGGAGGCTGCGACCCTCCAGTTCCGAGCCGAGTTCTTTAACGTCTTCAATCTCGTCAACTTCGGCCTGCCGGCGAACGTGGTGCGGGGCACCGGCTTTGGGGTGATCTCCAAAACCGCAGGGACATCCCGCCAGCTCCAGTTCTCATTAAAGCTGATTCTTTAAGTAGGGATGACAACTTAATGAGGATTGCAGAATCAAGCGACAAACCCCCCTCACTCCCCGACCCCGCTCCCCCAAGGGGGCGAGGGGAGAAATAACACGAGTTTATGCCCTCGCCCCCTTGGGGGAGAGGGTGTCCGTCAGCCGACGGACAGGTGAGGGGGTTGGTCCGTGACTATATTATGTAACCCTCAGTAAGCGTTTACTCGCCATACGCCCAAATGGCGAACAGGAGACATTGCGATGAAGCACTTTTCTATGGTTCTCGTCGTACTCTTCGGCTTGCAGGGACCGGTAATCGCTCAGAGCGGCGCGCCCGACTCTTCCAGTGCAAGCCAGGTACCGATCTACAAGGATCCTCATGCCGACGTCGAGGCACGCATCGCTGATTTGATGGGACGCATGTCCATTGACGATAAAGCCCAGCTACTTCATCCGCTCTTTTTCGGCACCAGGCCGAATCCCCGCTTGGGGATCCCGGCACTGAAATTCATCGATGGATCCTATGGGGTCCGCTCGGGCGAGTCAACGTCGTTCTGTGCGCTGGTTAACCACGCAGCGACGTGGGATCCAGACCTCATATCCCGCGTTGGCATTGCGCTGGCAGAAGAGATCAAGAGCAAGGGGCGCAACATGCTGCTGGGTCCCGTGATTTACATGCACCGAATACCGCAGGGAGGCCGGAACGCAGAGAGTTACAGCGAGGACCCTTATCTGGCCGGCACGATCGTCAGTTCGTACATCAAGGCAATCCAGAGTCAGAAGATCGCGACAACGGCGTGCTTCCTGGCTGCAAAGACGCAGGAATATCATGTGACTGCTTATGATGCTCGGGTGGATGAACGTACGCTCAACGAGATATATCTCCCCGCATTCCGCATGGCCGTGGAGGACGCGAAGGTATGGGGCATCATGACTCCCTACAACCACATTAACGGGGTTCGAGCGGCCAATGACGCCTATCTTTTGTGGGATACGCTCAAAGGCAAGTGGCATTTTCCCGGGCTGGTCATGACAGACTGGGCCGGCGTTCAGAACTTTCAGGAATCGATATTTGCCGGCCTGGACCTCGATATGCCCGCAGGCCACGAATATACAGTCGACAAACTCACCGAGGTTTATCGAAAAGCGAACGGTGAGCATGTGGAGGCGGACGAAGCGCTGGAATGTAAGCTTCTGAGTAGCCGGCTGGATGAATCGGTACGGCGCATCTTGCGCGTGATGTTCGCGAATGGACTGTTCGACGGAAATCCGGTTTCCACTCCCTTCGACGTCGCCGCTCACCGCAAACTGTCGGCAGACGTCGCTCGGGAGAGCATTACGCTTCTAAAGAACGAAGGAGGACTTCTGCCGCTTGACCGAAAGAAGATCAAATCGCTTGCCATTATCGGCCCTAATGCGAATGTATGCCGTCACAGCATACTGAGCGCCTCCAGAGTATTACCCTATGTTACCGTGACTCCGCTCGAAGGGATCACCAGCAAGGTGGGCAACGAAATCGCGCTCCATTATTCGCAGGGCTGCGATATCGACGATGAAGGCTCACTCTTGACAGATCAGACTGTAACCACACCAGACGGCCGTAGAGGCTTCTTGGCGGAGTTCTTCGACGGCCTGGAGCCCAAGGGCAAGCCTGCTATGACCAAGATCGAGCCTTCCCTTGGTTACATGTGGTTGACCAATCCAATACACCCCGAGGTTACCGGCGACTACTCCATCCGAGTGCGAGGTCTCTGGACGCCCTTGGAGTCAGGATACTATCGCCTGTTCGCAACCGGTGGGGAGCTCACCGTCAGGAATGCCGGCAGTCAAAACTCCAGCCTCGATGCCAAAGCCTCATGCGCGGAAAGCAAGCAGTTTGGCAGCAAGCAATACTGCTTCTATCACCAGGGTACAACCTACCCTTTGAACGCCATCTTCAAACGATACGAATGGAACGATTTTGAAATACGCTATCAGTACCGTGAAGACCATGCTCAGGAGAACGCAATTGAGGCTGCCAGGCAGTCGGATGTTGCCCTGCTTTTCCTCGGATTTTCAGAGACCCTTGAGGGCGAAGGCCACGACCGCTCTCCCGATCTACCCGAAGACCAACTCGCACTTCTCCGCTCGGTTTTGGCTGTTAACCGCAAGGTCGTGGTTATTCTCAATAGCGGGTCGGGGCTTTCGATGGACCCGTGGTCACAAGACGTGCCGGCGATTGTCGAAGCGTATTATCCCGGCCAAGAGGAGGGGACGGCCATTGCGGATATTCTGTTTGGGGACGTAAACCCGTCCGGAAAGCTTCCCTTTACCTGCATGAAGAGGTGGGAAGATTCACCCGTCTACGGCCATTATCCCGAAGGGGCGGATGAGGTCCTCCCCTACGTCGAGGGCATTTACGTGGGCTACCGGTATTTTGACAGGCCGGATGCTCCCCAAGCGGCATTTCCTTTTGGGCATGGCCTGTCGTACACGACATTCACTTACAGCAACCTTTCCATTTCTCCGCGCACGACCCGGACGGGCGAAGCGTCGGCTACCGTACAAGTGCGCAACTCCGGCGGACGAGCCGGGGCGGAGGTCGTACAGTTATACATTGGCGCGGATCATTCGAGCGTGGCGAGACCAGTGAAGGAGCTCAAGGGATTTAAGAAGGTGTTTCTCGGCCCAGGCGAAAGCACCACGGTCCAGTTCGCAATCCGCCGCAGCGACCTGGAGTTCTACGATGTACTCAGCCACGATTGGAAAGCAGAACCCGGTACGTTCACGGTCTATATCGGCTCATCGTCGCGCGATATCCGTCAGGTCGCGAAATTCGCTTTGACTTATTGAATCTTCCGCGTCTGCGGGCGTCCTCGACCCGCGTGGCGAACGACGGTCGCCATCCGGCGGCCACGGCTCACGACGAGGTTAACCTCTTCGCAGCAGTTGCGGGTCAATCGGCAAACGTCGCAAGCGCACGCCTGTGGCGGCGAAGACGGCGTTTGCGACGGCGGGGGCCAGAGGTGGAACGCCGGGCTCGCCCATGCCGCCGGGCTTCTCAGTGCTGGGCACGATATAGACTTCGATGTCCGGCGCCTGGTCCATACGGAGCACCTGGTAATCGTGGAAGTTGCTCTGCTCAACCGCCCCATCTTTGATAGTGATCTCGCCGGCGAGCACCGGGCCAAGAGCGAAGTTGATGGCCCCCTCAGTCATGGCCCGGATGCCGTCGGGGTTCACGGCCGTGCCGCAGTCCACGGCGCTCACCACGCGGTTGAGCCGCACGGTTCCCTCCTTTTCCACGGTCACTTCCGCGACGTGAGCGATGTAACTGTCGAAAGAATAGAAACAGGCAATGCCGCGCCCCTGCCCTGCAGGCAAGGGCGTTCCCCAGCCGGATTTCTCCGCCGCAAGCTTCAGGACGGCACGAAACCTTGACGTATCAAGGCGTTCATCGCCGTCGCCAAGCTTACGGCCTTCCGGCACCAAGCCCATGCGGAACTCATAGGGATCGCGCCCGGCAGCATGGGCTAGTTCGTCAACGAAGCACTCCACGGCAAAGCCGTTGAAAGAGGCCGCCACGGAGCGCCACCAGGCGCGCGGAACCAGCGAGTGTACGGGAGCGTAATCCAGACGGAAGTTCGCCGTCACGTAGGGCACTGAATTCGCCCCGCTTAATTCCTGCGACGCGACGTGTTTTGGTTCCTTCAGTTCCTCCGGGGAATCGAAAACCGCCCGAATGGGCGTGGAAACGATGCGATGCGACCAGGCGGTGATTGCGCCGCGCTCATCCAGGCCGCCTGACATGCGGTGGTAGGAGTAGGGCCGGTAGAAATCGTGCTGCATATCGTCTTCACGCGTCCGCAGCAGTTGCACGGGCTGCTTCAGCTCTTTCGCCACTTGCCAGGCCTGCGCGGCATAGTCCCATTGATAGCGGCGGCCGAACGAGCCTCCGCACAACATCATGTGAACCACCACCTTTTCGGGTGGAAGGCCTGAAAGTTGCGCGATCTCGTGGTTGAGAATTTCCCCGATTTGCGTGGGTGACCAGACTTCGATCCGATCGTCGCGAACGTGCACGGTCGTGTTCATCGGTTCCATGGTAGCGTGGGCCTCGAAGGGCAACTCGTAAGTGGCTTCAATTGTCTTCGAGGAACCCTGGAGGGCTTCCTGAGTGTCGCCTTGATTGACCGCGACGTAGGAGGGAGGGCCCGCCGCCTGCTCCCTAAGCAGCTTACGCAAGCTTTCTGTGGTTTCAATTCCTGGCCCTTTATCCCAGGACACCTCGAGCGCTTGCCTGCCTTGTAGGGCTGACCACGTTGAGTCGGCAACCACGGCCACGCCCCCGGCGGAGTTGATGTTGCGACTGAACTTGCCCATCGTAATCCGTCCAATGGGAGGGACCGCGAATACGGCGCGAACGCCGGGGACTGCCTTGGCGGCCCGCGCGTCAAAGCTGATGAGCTTGCCGCCGAATTGCGGGCAGCGAGCGATCACCGCGAAGAGCATGCCGGGAACTCGCGCGTCAATGCCAAATTGCGCACTGCCGTCCGTTTTCGCCGGCACATCCACGCGCAGCACGGATTTACCGATGAAACGATATTCCGCCGGCGGTTTCAGAGCTAGGGCATCAGTTTTGCCGGGCTGAAGCCGCGAGGCGGTCTCCACCAATTCGCCATAAGTCAGGCGTCGACCTGTTGGTGAATGAATGACCGCTCCCTGCCTGGCTCGGCACTCCGTTTTCGGAATGCCCCATTGCTGAGCCGCCGCGGAAACAAGCATCTCCCGCGCCTGGGCGCCTGCCTGCCGCATGCTGTCCCAGGCCCACTCGGTACCGCCACTGCCGCCCGTTTCGAGATGATGATATATCTGGGGAATAACGGGCGCCTGCTCGACATGGATGGTCGACCAGTCCGCTTCGAGTTCATCAGCCAAAAGGATTGCTTCCATGGTCCGCGGGCCCTGGCCCATTTCCGGATTCTCAACCAGCAAGGTAATCTGATTGTCGCGTGTGATGCGCAGCCAGGCATTGGGCTCGAAGATCGCGGCCTCACCGGCGGAGGTAGATTGCGCGCGTGCTCGCCCGGGCAGGCAGAAACCCAAGAGGAATGCCGCACCAGTGCCCGTGCTCGTTTTCAAGAATCCACGCCGGTTAACGATGGTCTCGGTACCCATTAAGTTTCCTCCTGGTGGCGCGGGCATTCCTTCGCTTCGCTCAGGACAGGCTCTGCCCGCATAGGCGCTAGAATAAGCTCGATCGGGCTCCGGAGCCCGCCGGGGCGGGCGCAAGAATGTGGCCCACGGCGACAGCCGTGGGGAGAAAGCCAGGGACGATGCGCCTGAAAAGCCCCGGGAGGGGCGACAGAGTTGTCCTGATGATCGCAGATCTTCTGTCGCCACTACGTGGCTCAGCGTGCTCTCTCTGTGCCATGATCCCACGGCTGGCGCCGTGGGCCACATTCTTGCGCCGCTGATGCGGCTTGGCGTGCGGCGACGGGCCTATTCTAGCGCCTACGGGCTCTGCCCGCGAGTTCTCGCGGGGACGAGACGCTCGCACCACGTAAGGCAGCGGAGCAGCCATCAAGCTGCCTCCTGCGCGGCGCGTTGGACCGCGCGACGAATCCGCTGATAGGTGGCGCAGCGGCAGATGTTCCCATTCATCGCCCGGTTGATCTCCTGCACGGTCGGATGAGGATTTTGGCTGAGCAAGGCGGCCGCCTGCATGATTTGTCCTGACTGGCAGTAGCCGCATTGCGGCACTTGCTCCGCGATCCAGGCTTTCTGAACCGGATGACTCCGATCGGGTGACAGGCCCTCAATCGTGGTGATCTTCTTGTTGCCCACGGACCCCACGGGAGTTTGGCAGGAGCGCACGGCGTCACCTTCCAGGTGCACCGTGCACGCGCCACAAAGGCCCATGCCGCAACCATACTTGGTGCCGGTAAGCCCCAGGGTATCCCGCAGAACCCAAAGTAGAGGCGTGTCCGCCGCAACCTCCACGCGGTGCAACTGCCCATTCACGACCAGGCGCGTCTCAGCCATGTTGATTCACCACCCCTTAAGAGATTCTTCTTCACTACTCTACATCGCCGGCTCGCAAACGAGGATCGCTCTGGGGCGAATCGTTCCTGCCGCGGGTTGAATCGTAGTCAGCCACGAGGCGCCGGACGGACTGCGCGGCCACACCTTTGCCTGGAGAGCGTTTCAGGCTAAGATTTGTGTGTGGGGCTGGATCCGACATTTGAGAATACGGCGAGGAATCCGGCTGCAGCCAGGCGGTCATGGCTGGTTTGCGGCTGGATGTTGGCGGTACTGCTTTTTGCAAGCCTCTGGTATGCCTATGACGCCGGTCACCGGGTTTCAGATCCCTTTGTCGACTATTTGGGTTGGTCTTGTTACATGTGGGGGGTACTCACCCCTCTAGCGCTTTGGCTGGCGGGGCGGTTCCCGATCGACTCGAGAAGCTGGCCGCAGGCGATACCGCTGCACGCCGCGGCCAGCATTCTGCTGGCGTTCGTTCAGCTAACGCTCGAGGCCTCGGCGGAATGGCTGCGTAGCCGTGGCGGATGGCCGTTCGCTGAGGTGCTGCGGCATTATTTAACCCAGCATGCGCAGGTCAGCATCTTGAGTTACTGGCTGCTTATGGGAGGAACGCAGTTTTACCGCTTCTTTGATCAGGCGCGGAAGCGCGAACTGCGCGCCGCGCAACTGGAGGCACGCCTGGCGGAGACGCAACTGGAAGTGCTGAGAGGACAACTGCAACCCCATTTCCTGTTCAACACGCTGCAAGCCGCGGTGACGCTCATATACGACAATCCTGAGGGAGCTGAAGATATCCTGCTGCAACTGAGCGAGCTGCTTCGCGCTTCTTTGGACAAGCTGCACGTGCAGGAAATCCCACTGCGCCGCGAGATCGAACTGTTGGATCACTACGTCAACATTCAACAGCGGCGTTTTGGCGAACGGCTCCGCTTCGATCGTTACATCGATCCGGGGGTGCTCGATTGCGCGGTTCCAACCCTTATCCTCCAGCCGCTCGTCGAGAATGCGGTTCGACACGGCGTCGGGAAGCACAAGCAGAGCGACCTCATAACCATTCGAGCCTCTCAAAACCGCGATGGCCTTTGCCTGGAGGTCTCCAACTTGACGAGCAAATTGGACGAGCCTCCCGAACGGCTGTTTTCGCGCGGCGTGGGGCTCTCGAACACACGGCGGAGGCTCGAACAGCTCTACGCACAGGGCAAGTCATTCGACATCTTCAATATCGAACCGCGGGGGGTATGCGCCCGGCTTAAGATTCCGGCGCGTGTGCTTGCCCAGGACGAAAGCGCGCTTGCTGCGGCGGTGGAACAATGACCCTTCGCGCGCTGATTGTCGACGACGAACCTTTGGCACGCCGGCGCGTCTGCCGCTTCCTGAAAAACGATCCGGAAGTTATGGTCGCCGGGGAATGCGGAGATGGAGAAACGGCGGTTAACACCATCCGTGCCGGGAAGCCTGATCTTGTGTTCCTCGACATTCAAATGCCGGAAATGGACGGCTTTGAAGTCGTTCGGCAGGTCGGCCCTGAGAGGATGCCGGCCACGATCTTTGTAACCGCCTACGACCGCTACGCGCTGCGCGCCTTCGATATCAATGCCATCGACTACCTGCTGAAACCTGTAGAGAGAGGGCGATTCGAAAGAGCCCTTGCCCGGGCCAAGGAACGCATTGCGGTAAAGCTGCCTCATGAAGTGAATCAACGCGTCATCGCTGCGCTCGAACAAGTGAAGCGGCAAGACGAATACCTCGATCGGCTTCCGGTCGCTGAAAATGGCCGCATTCTTCTCGTGAAGACGACGGAGATAGATTGGGTCGAGGCCGAGGGCAACTACGCGCGTTTGCATGTGGGTCCCCGCACCTACGAGATTCGTGAGACGCTGACCACACTCGACCGGCGTCTTAATCCCCGCGATTTTTTGCGAATCCACCGTTCGACCATCGTCAATGTTCACCGCATCAGGGAAATTCAACCCTGGTTTCACGGATATCATGTGGTGCTTCTCGAGAACGGCCGGCAATTGCGGATGAGCCGTTACAAAGACGCAGTGGCTAAACAGCTTGGCATCGGGTAGGTGTTTGGTGTGAGGGGCCAGGTGTCAGTGACTGGGCTGTGAATGGCAGTGTAAAGGCTAAAGGATATAGTCCGCGGTATGGCGCGGTACCACGCATGCGGCAACAGTCGAGGCCCCTTCTCACCGAGGTAGTGTCCTGATTTAACTGGTAGCGCGGACCGCCGTATTTGCGGTCCGCGGCCTTTCGTGTGAATCAGCGATTCATCACGTGTTCGACGAAGAACCGCGGACCGCAAATGCGGCGGTCCGCGCTACAGCGTCGGCTGGGTAGATTTTGAGGAAGGAAGGGGCAGCTCGCGAACCGCCCCCCAGAAATGGGTCTAGAACGTAATTCGAGCCGACAGGGCAATCATACGGACCGAGTTGTCATGGGCTTGCAGCCCACCCGGGCGTATGAATATCGCCTTTCACGTCGTCCCCGCGAAAGCGGTGACCCATTGTCGGTACACACTGGATTCGCGCATTCGCGGGAATGACACAGAGAGCGCGATTTTCGGAGGGACGCATGACCTCTGCCCAAACGGTGGCGGGCGAGAGGCCATGCGTCGAAACCCTAAGATAGAAACTTGGGCATTAGAGTCAAGGCACGGTCACCGAAGTCTCACTGGAGCTTGCACTCTGCGTACCGTTCGAGTTTACGGTAGTGATGACGTAGTAGTATGCCTGTCCGGCTGTAACATTCGAATCGGCAAAGGTGACTCCGTTAATCGGTGAGGAGTTGAGTGGCGTCGAGCTCTCTCCTCCCGAGGTGGTTCCTCGATAAACGTCGTACCCCAGGATCCCGGGGGTCGTGCTGGCGGTCCAGGAGAGAATCACGTCGTGGGCGCCTGTGCCCGAGAGGCTGATAGACTGGGGGCTGCCGGTGGCGTTGTCCGTGATGCTCAGCGCGGCCGTGGACGAGCTGGCGCCGGAAGGGGTAAACGTTACCGCGACGGTGCACGTACCGCCCGCCGCCACGGAACTGCCGCAAGTGTTCCCAATCTCGGCAAAGTTGCCGGCATTAGTACCCGTGATGGTCAGGCTGGTGATACTCAATGCTGCACTGCCCGTGTTGCTCAGAGTGACGGTCTGAGCTGAGCTGGTGGTGTCGATGGGCTGGCTCCCAAAGGCAAGGCTAGTGGATGAAAGGGTGAGCGACGGGGACGAACCCCCGCCTGTCCCACCGCCAGTGCTCGTCCCGGTTCCCGTGAGGCCAACCGATGGGTCCCCGACAGAACTGGCCGTGACCGAGAGTGTAGCGGAGAGAGACCCGCTGGCGGCAGGAGTGAAGGTTATGCTGATCGCGCAACTGGCTCCCGCCGCAATGCTTGAACCACAATTGTTCGTTTCCGTAAAATCGCTGGGATCGGCGCCCGTGATCGAGATGCCGGTGATGGTTAAAGTGGCGTTGCCGGTATTAGTCAATGTCACGGTCTGGGCCGAACCGCTGGCGCCAACTGTCTGGCTGGCAAAGGTGAGGCTGGTTGGTGAAAGGCTGGCGCCAGGGGACGAAGGCGGAGCTCCAGAGGAGGCCGAAGCGGGGCTGAGCGCCACCATCTGCATCGTCCAGCCGTTGGTTGCGGAGCCGGTTGCTGCATAGCTGCCGGCACTGCCCGCTGTCTTGTCTTCCATGAGATTGCCGTCGAGGGTGGAGCGAGCCGCGAAACCGGAACCCGCTGTGCAGCCCCAATCGGCGACGCAGTAGCCGTAAATGATGTCACCAGCCGCTGTGGTTGTGACGCTGCCGCTCGAGACCGCGCCGGCATTACCCGAGGAGCCTGCTTGGGCATCGATGGGGCTGGTTGAATTAATACCCGAGTATTCGCTAAGGTAAAGTTCAAGATAGCTGGAGGTTCCCGAGAGGGTGACCGTCACCGTATCCGCGCCACCCTTGATATTCGTTGCGTAGTAGACCCGGCTGAGGGCCCCTCCCGGGGTGCTCAATTGGTTTCCCACCGTGGTGAAGACATTTCCTTGGGAGTCGGTGACGGAGGCGGGCGTGACATTCGGAGCGTAGTCGAAAGCGACCAGGAGCAAGTCGCCCGCGTGGGTGCTCGAGGGGAACGCGAGGGACAAGGTTGTGGGGGTCCCATGAGCTGCACTGGCCGTAGCCTGCACAAAGGCTGCGGAAACGGCAGCCGCAATCGTCACCGTCAGGGTGGCCTTGCCTGTTCCGCCAGCGTTGGTAGCGCTCAAGGTGACCGTCGAGGTTCCCGCGCTCGTCGGCGTTCCGGAGATCAATCCTGTCCCGCAGTTAACCGACAGCCCCGCGGGCAGTCCCGTGGCCCCGTAACTCGTGGGTGTGCCGGTGGCGGTAATCTGATACGAGAGGGCCTTGCCAACTGTGCCGCTTGTGGTTGTTGCACTGGAGATCACGGGAGCTGTGACGACAGATGCAGGTTTAAGCGCCACCAACTGCATCGTCCAGCCGTTGGTTGCGGAGCCGGTTGCCGCATAGCTGCCTGCACTGCCCGCTGTCTTGTCTTCCATGAGGTTGGCGTCGAGGGTGGAACGAGCGGTGAAACCGGAACCGAGCGAGCAGACTCCGTCGCCGACGCAGTAGCCGTAGATGATGTCACCGGCCGCTGTGGTCGCGACACTGCCGCTCGAGACCGCGCCGGCATTACCCGCTGCGCCTGCTTGGGCATCGATGGGATTGGTGGTATTGATGCCCGAGTATTCGCTAAGATAAAGTTCCAGGTAGCTGGACTCGGCCGAGAGGGTGACCGTCACCGTATCCGCGCCACCCTTGATGTTCTTTGCGTAGTAGACGCGGCTGAGGGCTCCACCGGGCGAGTTCAATTGGTTTCCCACCGCAGTGAAGACATCCCCTTGGGAGTCGGTGACGGAGGCGGGCGTCACAGACGAGTCGTAGTCGAAAGCGACCAGAAGCAAGTCGCCCGCCCGGGTGCTCGAGGGGAACGCGAGCGACAAGGTTGTGGGGGTCCCATGAGCCGCACTGGCGGCAGCTTGCACAAACGACGGTGTGGCCGTGGCCGCAGATAATGCGACAGTGCAGGGAGGAAGTAAAATGGCCAACGTAGTCATGAGCGCCAGAAAAATTGCGGGAATAACGCCTCGTTGCCGCAGCGGCCAAGTTTGCATGGAAGATGCTTCACCTCGCGTCGCGCGCGGATTCCGAGGGGTACGGCAAGAGTAACCGTGGCACTGATCTATGTAATTAATAGTAAACATGATGATTACACCTATGATAAATTTAAGATCGAGTAACATTGAGGATTTCCACAGCTTGGACTCTCGCGGCCATCTCTAATCGGCCGGAACTCCAACCTGGCTAAGAGAATCTCGTCAAGAGAACTAACCTCGAGGCGACTTTTGCGTGCTGGTGCTCCTTGTTCAAGAGTGATTTCTTCAGGGCGTGCCGCCTTCCATCAGATAAGGAGCGCGAGCAGAGGAGTCGTAGGCGAGCTCGAATTGAAGTAACTTGCATTTTGCCTAAATAACGAGCCGGTTGCTGCAATGAGCCGCATATCAACCGACGCCTGAAGGTACCAGTACTGCGGTGAGAGGGTCTATAGTACGAGGGTACTGTAAGAGCGGTTGTGCCGGGCGCAAGCGGCCCACGCCGCAAACGCATCCGCCGCACGGAGCACCATTATGACGAGAAGCCCAAACCTGAACCGGCGAAAATTCATTAAGGGTGGCACAGCAGGCCTCGTGGCACTAGCGGGAATAGGCGTGCCGGGCGGTTCGCTGTCGGCAAACTCCCAGACTACAAGCGGGCTGAAAACGCCCGATGCAGTTTTGGAGAGGCGGAAACGCTGCCTCGAAACCTTGCAAGAGATTCTTCCCCGAACCACCACCAGCGAGCTCACGGGCCGCATGAATGGCGGCGACAAGAGCTGGGAGGCCTGGATTGAGCGCACCGGCGAACTCCCGCCGGATTTTGAATCCATGCCGTCCAACAATTTCCTGCCCGACCCGCTGGTGCGAATGGAAGGCGCATCCGGGACGCCGATCACCACACTGGAGCAATGGGGCCGCGAGCGGCAGAGGCTTCGCTCGGAGTTCGAGCATTGGGTCTATGGCAAAATGCCTCCGCCGCCGGACAACCTCCGCGCGGTCGAGACGGGAACGCGCAGGGACGGCGGCGTGACGGTGAGGGAAGTGCGATTGGAATTCGGGCCCGACCACCGCGGGATCCTGCATGTGCACCTGTTCATCCCGGACGGGAAGGCCCCGTTTCCGGTATTCCTGACCAACCAGCCGCTGACCTCCAGTTGGATACAGCCGGCGATTCGACGGGGCTATTTAGCGTGTATCTATGACGCCACGGATCCCATCTTCGGCGCCACAGATGACTCCGACAAATTCATCGACGTTTACCCGGACTATGACTTTGCCTGCATTGCCCGATGGTCGTGGGCGGCGATGAGGGCGGTCGATTACCTCTGTACGCTGCCCGAGGTCGACCCGAACAAGATCGGAATTACCGGACACTCCCGCAACGGAAAGCAGGCGGTGCTGGCGGCAGCCTTCGACGAACGGATCGGGGCTGTGGTGGGATCGAGCGGCACCACGGGCGAGTGTCTCCCCTGGCGATATTGCACCATGGATTATTGGGGTACGGGAAGCATCGAATCCATCACCGGAGGCCCCCACAACACCCACTGGTTTCATCCCCGCTTGCGCTTCTTCGCGGGGAGGGAGGATAAGCTTCCGGTTGACCAGAATCAGCTCATGGCGCTCGTCGCCCCGCGCGGCCTGATGATGTACGCCGCCTACAGCGAGCATGAGGGCAACTGCTTCGGATACGAGCAGGCTTACCGCTCCGTGCGCAGCGTCTATGGATTTTTGGGTCGGGAGGAAAACGTCCAGCTTCGTTTGCGGCTCGGCGAGCACAACATTGTTCCCGATCGAACCGAGGAATTTGTCGACTTTTTTGATTCGGTCTTCGGGCGGCGCCGGTTCCCCAAGTCCGAGACCTGGATCAATGGATACACGTTCGAGGGCTGGCTCAACGCGTCGGGAGAGCGCATCGACCCGATCGAGCATCCGCGCCGGACACTCGCGGATTTCATTCCCGCGGATGCCTCTCGGTGGCCCCTTCGAAAGGAAGAAATCCGGAAAGAAATCCTCTGGGCGATGGGGGAGGAACCCCCGGGTCTACCCTTTCCCGCCGCGCACAAGTTGCCTGTCCCCGTGGCGCCCTACTGGATTAATCCCCGGGATAACCCTCTGATCCTGCTTTTCCGCCGGCCGTTAAAGCTCCCCAACGCGGAATCCACCGTCGTTCCTTACGGCGATGGCCTGCGGGCCGATCTTTACTACCCGCTCGGCCCGGACGGCAAACCGAAGCCCGGCCCTCTGCCCGTGGTCGTGTGGCTCCACGCTTATGCCTATGCGACGGGTTATTCCAACTGGGTGAATGCGGCATTCGATTCCCTCACCCAGAAGGGCTTCGCCGTCCTGGCGTTTGACCAATTGGCGTTTGGCACGCGCTGTCCGGATTTCCACGACTTCTATCAGGAATATCCCCACTGGTCGCTCGCGGGTAAGATGGTGTGCGATACGCGCGGCGTTCTCGACGCCCTTGCCGCCCTGGACTATATCGACCACTCCCGGATCTTTGTGATGGGCTACGCGCTGGGCGGCAAGGTGGGCTTGCTGACCGCCGCACTCGACCAACGGGTGAAGGCCGTGGCCTCGGTGTGCGGATTCGACGCCTTGCAACATACCGCGCCGGGAGACGGCACGGAAGGAGTGCGCCACTACTCGCACCTGCACGGATTGCTTCCCCGGCTGGGCTTCTTCGCGGGAGAGGAGGCGAGGCTGCCGTTCGATTATGATCGGGTCCTGGCGCTCGTGGCGCCACGCCCGGCGCTCGTCGTGGCGCCGACGCTCGACCGATACGTTCGCGTCGAAGCGGTGCAGACTGAGGTCGAGCAAGCCCGAAAAGTTTACGGACTTCTGGGGCGGAACGAGGCGCTGCGCCTCGAGATGCCGCTCGATTTCAATCGCTTCATGCAGGGCCGGCAGGAACAGGTCATCAACTGGATCGCAGCGCAGACATAAACCAGGGACAGGCTCACCCCGCACCACTGATTGGCTGTCAAGAACCTCTAACCGTGGCGGGGGCGCCGCAAGTGTGACTTAAGGCATCATCCATAAGGATAACATGTACTCTTCCGTAATTATTGTTGGTAATCTCTGATTGCCGCTCCCCTGGTGCCCGGAGTTCGCTGTTTTGGAAAGACCAGCGAAAACGAATTCGCACGCTCCCCACTGCCTTCCTTCAGGCCGGCCGGCACTCGCCGTGTGTCAGTGTCGTGAGATAGGTTTTCGAGCGTGGAAACGGAATCTCTGTGGCTTGGCTTCAATGAAGATTTTCTCGAAGCCTGCAGTCTGCAGGCGAGCTTGAAAGGTGGATGGCTCGATAGGCACCAGCGTGTCATAAACGTGAATCAGGCGCATGTAAAGGCTTGAACGGCCGTCTACACCCGCGAACATGGCGCCGGGCATGAGCACTCGAAACACCTCGTGAAGCAACTTGTCTTGCAGCGCGGGAGATGGCACGTGGTGGAGCATGGTGCAGCAGACGGCGCCCGTGAATTCCGCATCCGGGAAAGGCATCTTGGTGGCGTCGCCCTGAATCACCGTCACGTTACTGCCCCGCATTCTGGCCGCGAGGGAGAGGGCGAGCGCCGAATCGATCTCGAGCGCGGTGAGGCGGGCGATGCGTGGACGCAGAATGTCCGTGGTGAGCCCGGGGCCGGGGCCTACCTCCAGGACTCCAGTCCCGAGATCCACGCCGTCGAGAACCCACGGCATAACATTCTCCTCCAGTTGCCTTCGCCAACTAGCCGAGCTGCATAGCCAACGATGAATGCGGTTCATGGGGAAGCCTCCTTCAAATCAGCCACCATCCAAGCAGCCCCTGTAATCAGGAAAGTCAGGCCGAATTCGGACCAGTCGAGGTGCGCCTCCGGCCGAGCGATCAGGCGCGGAATCCAAACCACCACGCCAAAGAGCGCCAGCATCAGGGTCATCAAACGGAGCGCAAGCCGTGCCCGGCGATTGAGGAGAATGGCAAGCGCCGCGAGTGCAAATGCGATCGTCGTGAGTACCGCCCAAAACATCGGGTTGGGCGGAATCCACTTTGGAACCAGGTCAGCCGTCAAACGAAGGTAGAATATCTGGCTCAGGGTAAATGAAATCGCACAGACTCCGAGTCCAAGGCGTGCCAGCCGGCCGATCACTACCGCCCTTGCTGCACTCGCCTCAGTCGCCGCGTACAGCGCAAGCGCGCCGCAGAGTAAGGAAAACTGTTCGAAGAAGCTCCCATACTGCGCATAGATTGCCGGTGCGGCGATGATGCCAGGGACGCAGGCCAGCGAGAAAAGCAAATAGACTACACCGAGAACGACCGAAGCCAAGCGCGCCGTCCGCGGGTGCTGCATCCCAATCCCACCGGCAATCTGGGCGGTCATGAGACACTCGCCAAGGATGGCGCCAAAAGGCAGGACCCAGATCTCTCGCAAGGTTTGCCAGGTGTCAGCGTCGTGCCACATCAGTGCGATGACGCCGACGAGCACCGCCGACGCGCCAAAGACGATCCGCCCATAAAACGCCGTCTTCATAAAGAAAATGTAACAGATATCCCGGCTGCAATCTGCAGATTCGCGGCGCCGTGAACGACAGGATTGGGATAGAGCGGAGGCGTGCGACGCGTTGCTGGGATTGGACGGAACCTCCCTGCGGTTACGAATCAGCGCGCTCGTACCAGCGGAGCGCGCGCAGGGCGCGTAGGGTGTTCCAGCGGCTCGGCCGGCCCTCGCCCTCGTCCGTCTCGACCGGCATCACGCCGGGATACCGGGTGTCGAGCGGCCACCGACCGTCGCTGTCGCGCTTCGACGCGACCAGTTCGATCGCCTCGGCCACTCGCTCGTCGGGCGTGACGCCGGCGCCGCGCAGGTACTCGAGGCCCCGCAGCACGTCGTAATGCCACCACGCCGGAAAGGCGAAGCGCGTCCAGGAAGCGCCGCCCTTGCGATCTCGCTGGATCACCTCGCCGGTCGACCGCCTCCGGAAGAGCCGGCGCTCGAGGAGGTACTCCTGCCCGCGCAGACGGGCCTCGGTCACCTCCGGGGTCCCTCTGCCCGCCCGTTCGTGCTCGACGAGAGCCTCCAGCACGCAGATCGTGGTGTTGAACGACGACCGCGTCGAGCCGTTCGGCGCCTCACAGTTCCAGCCGCCGTCGGACAGCTGCTCGGCGAGCAGCCGTTCGACGATGCCCCGGACGTCCTGGCCGAAGTAGGCGCCGACGGCCGCAACCTGCCCGTTGATGCACGGCTCGACCTCGCCCTCAAAGAAGCCGTTGCCGTCGCATTCCTGCGGGCCGCATCCCTGCCACGTCACCCCGTCGCGAACCAGGCCCACGGCCCGGCGTGCCTGGTGGCTCGCAGGATCCAGACCCAGGTCCCGCAGCAGCATGAGGACGTGCATCGTGGAGTTCCACCCGCGGTTCCATGCTGCACCACCCCACCGGCCATCGTCCGCCTGCAGGGCGAGCAGCCTCGCGCCCACGCCCTCGGTCGCGACCCTCGCGCGCTCCGCCGCGACCTCCCCCGCGGGCGCCCCGGTCAGGTCCCGCATCACTTGCCAGCGGATCGACGGGTCCGCATCAAGCAGCCAGTCGATGACAGCCACAGATCTTCCCCCGACGAGCAGCATTCGGATGCATCCTCCTGCCGGCATTGTACTCCCGCCGCGTTCGTGACAGGTTGCGGCCGGCCGGGTATGATGCGCCGCAGTCGCGCTCGCGTGCTAAGGAAAATCCACGTCAATCGCGTAGATCTCATCTTCGCTGCGCAGTATGGACGCAAGTGGGGAGCCGTCCGGCGTAAGGCCGGCGAGCTATGGTCATTCGAGTGGAGCCGCGGCGTTCGTTCTCCGCTCCTGGCAGTCCTGGGGAATCTGCCGCAGCCGGATTCCTTGAACCGCGTTGCTTTCGACCCGTCGCATGTTGTCGCAACCTGCCTGAAGCCGGCGGACGACCCGGCCGTAGGAGGCATCGTTTTGCGGGTTTGGGAAGTCGGCGGGAAGTCCGGGCCAGTCGCTCTTAGCGTTCGAGGTTTTCGGAGAGCAATTCAGACCGACCTGTTGGAACGAAACCTCAAAGATCTCCGCATGGAGAATGGGGAATTCAAACTCGATCTACGTGGCTATGGGTTTGCCGCCGTCCGGCTGCTGGATTGACAGCCGAGGCCTGGCCCAGGGTCGACCTGGCATGGATGAGCATTCGCTACGAGAGGGGTCTCGATATACGGTAGGATTTCTCTTGGCCCCGTACAATTACGTGCTCCGGCATTCCTGGGCCAGAAACGAGAGGGGGGAACCGTTTTCGGTTCCCCGCCTCAGGTCTTCGTCGTTAATGCCGCGGCAACGCCCATAGGGCGATGCAGGCGGTACGCACCGCAAAAGCGGTGTGGTCGTTCGACCATCGTATGCGTTCCAGGTGGAGCCAGTCATGCCTCCTTTCCCGTAAGCATGCTTCATTCATACTCCTGTGCCCGACCGATTGCAACACCCGAAAGTACTGGTCGGCTCGGGGGCGATTTCGCGAATGCCGTTCGGCATATTGACACCGGTGTTACCACTGGAAGACCGGCTTCGCTGTCTTCGTTCGCTTGTGGAAAGTCAGCCCCCGACGTAGGCTACTTCTTCTTGGGAGGCACGACGGCGTCCTTGAACGCTTTCGCAAGGCGAAACTTCACGACCGTCTTGGCCGGAATCTGGATGGGCTCGCCAGTCTGGGGATTGCGGCCCGTTCGAGCCTTGCGATTGGCCTTCACCGCCTTGCCCAGCCCTGGAATCACGAACTGCCCGCTCTTCTTGGCTTCCTTCGTGGCCAGCGTGACGAGTTCTACGAGTATCGCAGCGGCAGTCTTCTTTGGGATCTCCGCCTTGTCGGCCAAATGCGCGACGACCTGAGATTTAGTCATCATTGCGTTTGCTCTTCCTCTCTCCGTTGGATTTTAAGGACTGCAACGTTGAAATCGTTGTTCGTTCCTCACTGTATGCAATGCAAGGATGGCTGTCAAGGCAGTTGCGGAGGGCGACCGGCGCTGCCGATCAACTCGGCCAAAGTGTGCCCCCGCAACAACGGCATTACGAAGAATGGCTTATTGACCCCTTCGTCCTGATACTCCCCCCGATCGAAGATGGTCACCACGTTGGGGGCATCCCACTCGGCAAGCACCTTCCATTCGCGCTCAAACAACTCCAACGCCTTGGAATCCGGCGAGAGCCGCATCACCTTGACCGCTACCTCGCACCCCATGCGAGTGTCGTAGGCTCTGTAAACCTCTCCCATTCCGCCTTGGGCGATGCGGGCTTTGATGTCATATCGGTTGCTCAGCCTCTTGAGTACGGCCATACTCGGCTCCTGACTCTTCTGCTTCTGCGCTCCCAATGTAGGGTGCGTAATTCCAGGCCAAACCGGGCCATCCGCGAACGCAATTCGGCGGTCATCCAAGCGCGACCCGAGGGACGCGAGGTCGTCGCTGCAACCACAATCGGGAAATGCTCTACTTACAGGTCGGGTTTGACGGGATCTGTCGGCCTTGGCTTCAGGGGATCAACTTGCGGGGGCTTGTAGGTCTCGAACAGGCTCTAGGAAGCTTGCGGAAGCTCGTCCGCGGCGGGTTTGGAGAATATGCCAGTACCTGCTGACAAAAGTCCGCGTCCGGCATATTCAGCTCATCGCCTTGTTGCTTACCGTTGGAATTGGCAAATTGATTCCCGACGAATTAAGTCTATGCGTAGCCCGGCTGGTGCCAGCGGCCGGGGTGCTTCGCTGGCCAGAGCAGACGAGGACAGCAAGACGGTGATCAGGAGGGTAGCTACACGCAGTCTCATTGCGTGAACGCCGCCTCTTGAACGGCGGGTCTTCGGAGACTGTAAGGACAAAAGCTGCTGATAAACGACCCAAGGCCGGAACTTGAGCGCTTGTGTATCCGGACGACCTGAACGGTCCAAAGCACCGTCTCG
>Ga0209517_10000455_pt1 | contig 69053 bp, 58 predicted proteins | sample PeaSoiMetSII2010_FD_187695 | JGI IMG/M metagenome (GOLD analysis project Ga0209517, IMG submission 187695) | Peat soil microbial communities from Weissenstadt, Germany - SII-2010 (SPAdes) (version 2) | ecosystem: Environmental > Terrestrial > Soil > Wetlands > Peat | place: Germany... | reverse complement strand
TCTCGATCCTGGCGCGAACGACGATCACCAGTTGCGTCCTGGAATGTCGGTCACCCCTAAGGTCTGGATTCGCTAATGGGCACGGCCACCGCAACCATGGATCAGGCTGACGCCTGGCGTCCCGCGGTCAATCCGTGGATCATTGCGCTGGCGGTCACGCTGGCGACGTTCATGGAGGTGCTTGACACTTCTATCGCCAACGTCGCTCTGCCGCACATCGCAGGCAGCCTCTCGGCCGGACAGGACGAAAGCACCTGGGTGCTGACTTCTTATCTTGTTTCCAATGCGATTGTGCTGCCGTTGAGCGGTTGGCTGTCGTCCATCATCGGCCGCAAGAATTTCTACATGGGCTGCGTTGCCCTGTTTACGGCGAGTTCGTTCCTGTGCGGACTGGCTCCGAACCTGGCGACGCTGATCATCTGCCGCATCCTGCAGGGCGCCGGTGGCGGGGGGTTGCAGCCCAGCGAGCAAGCCATACTGGCCGACACGTTTCCTCCTGCCAAGCGCGGCATGGCATTTGCAGTTTACGGAATGGCCGTTGTGACTGCTCCTGCGATCGGCCCGACCCTGGGCGGCTGGATCACCGACAACTTCAGCTGGCGCTGGATTTTCTTCATCAACATTCCTGTCGGGATTCTGTCGATCCTTCTTACCTCAAGACTCATTCAGGACCCGCCCTATTTCAAGCGGCGCAAGCTGAGCGAAACTCACATCGACTACGTTGGGCTCGGATTTGTCGCCTTGGGGCTGGGAGCTTTGCAGATTGTTCTCGACAAGGGGCAGCGCGAAGACTGGTTTGAATCGAACTTTATTGTCACGCTTGCGCTGATCAGTGCGGCGGCCTTGATCTTCGTGATTATCTGGGAGTGGAGGCATAAGGATCCAATCATCGATCTGCACCTGTTCCGCGATCGAACCTTTGGCGTCTCGAATTTGCTGATGTTTATGCTGGGATTTGCCCTGCTGGGCAGCACTTTGTTGATTCCTCTCTTCTCACAAACTCTGCTCGGATACACCGCGCAACAGGCGGGCCTGGCTCTGATGCCCGGTGGGTTCACCATCATTCTCTTGCTGCCGCTGGTGGGCTTTCTGCTTTCACGGTATACGCCGCGATGGCTTCTCTTGTTCGGTCTCCTCATGCTGTCGTTCTCGCTGTTTCACATGACCGGATTTGATCTGCAGATCGATTTCCGGACGCTGGCCATGGCGCGTGTGATCCAGGCTGCTGGGATGGCATTCCTGTTCGTTCCCATCAATACCGCCGCGTACGCATTCCTGCCGCGAGACAAGAACAATGCCGCTTCGGGCCTGATGAACCTCGCGCGAAACATTGGCGGCAGCGTTGGGATCTCCGTGGTCACCACTGTGCTAGACCGGCGCAGCCAGCTGCATATGACCGATTTGTCCAGCCACCTGAGCCAGTCCAACCCGGCACTGCAGTCGGCCATCCAGGGGGCGTCGCGTGCCATGCAGGCGCACGGCGCCAGTGCGGCAGGAGCCACGCGGCAGGCCTACGCTCTGATCCAGGGGACGGTGGAGCGCCAGGCGGCCATGCTGTCGTACATCGATTGCTTCAGGTTCCTTGCCTTTGCCATTCTGGCGATGGTCCCGATGGTCTTCCTTATGAAAAAATCCAAGCCGGGCGGCGGAATCGCAGTACACTAAACCTCGCCATGTTCCGTCTGATCACCATCGAGCGCGAATATGGTTGCGGCGCCGCAGCCATCGCGGCGGAACTCGCTAACCACCTCGGCTGGAAACTCTGGGACCAGTTGCTCACGGACGAAATCGCGCGCCTGGCCAACGTTGATCGATCAGCAGTAAGGCGTTGCGACGAACGCATGGACAGCCGCCTGCACCGGCTCGCGAGGTCGTTCTGGCGCGGCAGTTACGAACGCAACTCCGCAGCCCTGGGCAGCCAGATGTTCGACGCCGACTGCATGCTGTCGATGATGCAGGAGACGATGAACAAAATTGCCCAAGAAGGCAATGCAGTGGTGGTGGGCCGCGGCGCGCCGTATTTACTGCGCGAGAATCCCGACGCGTTCCACGTGTTTCTTTATGCTCCGCGGTCCGAGAAAATCCGGCGCGTGATGGCAGAAGGGCACAGCCAGGAAGATGCCGCGGAACAGGTCGATTCCGTCGATCGCGAGCGCATCGCCTACGTGAAGCACTATTTCAACGCCGACTGGCCCACGCGGTCGCTCTACCACCTTATGATCAACACAGCCGTGGGGAACGAGCCGGTGGTCCAGACGATTATCGAAACTATGCGTCTGGTAGAAGGCAGCCCCAAAGCCACGGACTACGAACGTCCCAATGTGCCCGCGTCTCAGCGGTGATCTGAGAGTGATGCGCTCTCCGCGAAAATGCGCCAGGCTGCACCCTCAGCGGCTAAAGCCAGTTTTCACTTCAGAATTACGGCGCGGCTGAAAGCCGCGCCCTTTCAAAGCAAGTTCAGCCCGACGTTTTCAGCTTAGTCCCACGAAATGAGTTTGCAGCCGCGATCTACGCGCCGCCGGGCCTTGCCGTTGCTGCCGGACTTACCGGTCTCTGAGGGGCAGGGCAGCAATTCTCCTCGCAAACGTCCTGCCGCGGTCCGAGTGATCCCAGCGCACGCCGTTGCGCTCCCGGAGTTGTGCGCTCCCGAATCAGCTCGCGAATCATTGCAATGAACTGGGGATGCACGCCCACAGTCTTCGCCCGCACCATCGGCAATTTCAAAGAGTCGCAGAGTTGCCGCGCCTCGATGTCCAGGTCATACAGCACTTCCATATGATCGGAAATAAAACTGATCGGAGCCAGCACGACGGCGCTCGCCAGATTGCGCGCCTCCACTTCGCGCAGGTAGTCCAGAATGTCCGGTTCCAGCCACGGCTGTCTCGGCGCGCCACTCCGGCTCTGATACACGAGAGCGTCGTTTCCGACACCAAGCCTCGCTGAAACGAGCTTCCTGACTTCTTCCAGTTGGCGCACATAGTCGCAGGTGTTCGCCATCGAAACCGGAATGCTGTGCGCAATGTAGACGACCTGAACGTTCTGCCGTGTCTCCGCCGGAACTTCGGCCAACGCATCGCGCAACCGCGATTCGGTCGCTTCAATAAATCCGGGATGGTTGAAGAACGCACGCAGCTTGTCGATCTCGGGCGCGCCCGCGTCAACTTTGCTCTGCGCGAGAGCGATGTCTTCGCGGTATTGCCGGCATCCAGAATACGAACTGTATGCCGAGGTCACGAAGGCAAGAGCGCGGCGAATGCCGTCCTGCTTCATCTGCTGCAAAGTTTCCGCCAGCATGGGATGCCAGTTGCGATTTCCCCAGTACACCGGCAGCTTCGGCCCATGCTGCGCCAGTTCGTTTTCCAGCGCCGTGATCAATTCCCGCGTCTGCTGGTTGATCGGGCTCTTGCCCCCGAAGTGGTAGTAGTGCTCGGCGACCGCCAGCATACGCTCGCGCGGGACATTCCTTCCCCGCAGCACGTTTTCGAGGAAGGGGATCACATCGTCCGAAGACTCTGGTCCACCGAAGGAGACAACAAGAATCGCGTCGTAATTCATGCGTTTGGTTCAGAACCGCAAGCGATCGCCCGGCGGTGGCGTGGTTAGTGAGGAAGGATCTGGTGCGCCCGGAGAGATTCGAACTCCCGACCTGTTGCTCCGGAGGCAACCGCTCTATCCAGCTGAGCTACGGGCGCGCACGGTATGTACAGTCTACATGGGCAGGGGAAACGGCATCAATGCGCAATATGGGGAAGCTTCTCAGCTGGATACGGAAGCGAGGCGAACGCGCGACGGTTGCGCCGCTTCGGATGCGAGGCAGCCGAGCGTTGCTCGGCCTGTCCGGGTCTGAGACCCGGACCCACACCAGCCCCAATAATTGATTCAACCCAAAATTGATTCAAACCAATGCCGAGCTTCGCTCGGCGGACAGCCGAAGGCGGCTGTTCCTACATGAGGCCTAATAGCGGTCGCGCCGTCCGCCACCGCCTCCGCCCCGGCCGCCACGATCTCCACGGTCGCGGCCACCACCGCCGCCTCCGCCCGCGCTGCGCTCGGTCTTGGGTCGCGCTTCATTGACGTTGATGGTGCGTCCGCCAACCGACGAACCGTTCAACGCCGTGATCGCCTTCTCGCCGTCTTCGTTGCTGGCCATCTCTACGAATCCGAAACCGCGGGATCGTCCGGTGTCGCGGTCGGTCATGATGCTCACGCGGTCGACCTGTCCGAAAGGCTCAAAGAGCGTCCGCAGTTCGTCTTCGTTGGTGTTGAAGCTCAAGTTCCCCACAAAAATATTCTTCACGCGTCTGCCTCTGCATTGAGCTGTCGGAAGTGCGAGCAATTCGGCGGACTTGGCAGGTCGGGAGGACCGTTCCTGAAAATCGATACCGGAGCTGGCGAACAGTCGAATGCGGCGAGCAGTATAACAGGTTTTCCGAAACCAGCTTGTCAAATCGATCTCAAATCGAGAGCGCCTAGCGAAGATGTGAACGAGCTAGCACTCGTCCACCTTCCAGTATCCCTCAGCGTGGAATCCCATCTGTAGCAGCCGGTTCTTGGGATCGTGTCTTTTGCCGCAGCCCGGGCACACCAGGTAGCGGCTCCATGCCGTGCCTTGATGATCGTAATTCTCCGCCACCGCGAAGGTTGTCCCGCAACTGCACGGGACCAGAAACATGCGCAGCGCTGGCTGGTCTTTGGTGCTCTTCTCGGACTTGCGTCGCGGTTTCACGCCTCGTCTTTATCAGTATCAGTCTTCGACGGTGGCAAACGATTTTTTCTTGCGTTGATTCGATTGCAGGGTTTTCTTGCGCAGCCGCAGCGATTTGGGCGTGATTTCCACGAACTCGTCGTCGGCGATGAATTCGATGGCCTGCTCCAGATTCAGCGGACGGAACGGCACCAGGCGAATCGCTTCGTCGGCGGTCGATGCGCGCATGTTGGTCAGCTTCTTTTCGCGCACGGCATTCACGTCGAGATCGGTGTCCTTGGCGTTCTCGCCGATGATCATTCCTTCATACAAATCCACGCCGGGTCCAACAAAAAGCTCGCCGCGTTCCTGCAGGCCCCAGAGCGCGTACGCCGTCGAAACTCCGCCGCGATCGGCGATCAGCGCCCCCGTGAGGCGGTGGGGAATCTCGCCCTGCCACTCGGTATATCCATCGAACAGCGCATTCATGACGATGGTGCCGCGCGTGTCGGTCAGCAGCTGGCTGCGCAGCCCAATCAATCCCCGGCTGGGTACGCGGAACTCGATCCGCACGCGTCCATAGCCGTGATTGTGCATGTTGGTGACCTCGCCTTTGCGCGATCCGAGTTGCTCCATCACCACGCCAACGAAGTCCTCGGGCACGTCGACCGTGAGATGCTCGACCGGTTCCATCAGCTTTCCGTCTTTATGGTTGCGCTTGGTGACGATCTCCGGCTTGCCCACCATGAGTTCGTAACCTTCGCGCCGCATCATCTCGATCAGGATGGAGAGTTGCAGTTCGCCGCGCCCCAGCACCTTGAATGAATCGGTGGTGCCCGTATCCTCGACTCGCAGGGAAACGTTGGTCAGCAGTTCTTTTTCCAGCCGCTCCCGCAAGTTGCGCGACGTGACGTAGGTGCCGTCCTTGCCCGCGAAGGGCGACGTGTTCACGGTAAACAGCATCGCGATCGTAGGCTCATCGATGGCGATGTGCGGCAGCGGGGAAGGGTTTTCCGCGTCGGTAATGGTTTCGCCGATAGTGATCCCTTCGACGCCCGCGACTGCGATGATGTCTCCCAATTCCGTTTCGGTAATGTCCGTGCGCTTCAGGCCAGAGAACGAAAACAATTTCGTGATCTTGGTTTTGTGCAGCGTTCCATCGAGCCTGGCAATGCCGACTTCCTCGCCTGTGTACATAGTGCCGTTGAAGACGCGTGCGATCGCGAGCCGTCCCAGATAGTCGCTGTAGTCCAGGTTCGCCACCAGGATTTGCAGCGGACCTGCGGGGTCGCCTTTAGGATGAGGAATCGTCGTGATGATTGCATCAAACAGCGGACGCAGATCTTCGCCGCCGCCCTGGATGTCGGTGGTCGCGGTGCCGATCTTGGCGTTGGTGTAGAGGACCGGAAAATCGATCTGCTCTTCCTTGGCGTCGAGATCGATAAACAGGTCGTAGATTTCGTTCAGCACTTCCTGAGGGCGCGCGTCGGAGCGATCAATTTTGTTGATGACCACAATCGGGGGCAGATGCGCTTCCAGCGCTTTGCTCAGCACATAGCGCGTCTGGGGCAGCGGGCCTTCGCTGGCGTCCACCAGCAACATGACGCCGTCGACCATTTTGAGCGCGCGCTCGACCTCGCCACCGAAGTCGCTGTGGCCGGGCGTGTCGACGATGTTGATTTTTACGTCGTGATAGAAAATCGCGGTGTTCTTGGCGAGGATGGTGATGCCGCGCTCCCGCTCCAGTTCGTTCGAGTCCATGACTCGCTCGACATGGTGTTCGTTGGAGCGAAAGGTGCCGCTCTGCTGCAGCATGGCGTCGACCAGCGTGGTTTTGCCGTGGTCGACGTGGGCGATGATAGCGATGTTGCGAATGCCTGAACTCAAAAAGGATCCTTCCCGAAATGTTATCTACTTCCACTTTACTATGCCAGGGATGAAATCACCACGAAAGACGGGAGTTCGCACGTTACCGCCGAAAAGGCTTTAACCACGAAGGACACGAAGTATCACGAAGGAAATGCTAGCCGTCGAGTGCTTCGTGATACTTCAGGTGGTTCGTCGTTATTGATTCTCGATTTGAACTGCGACCGTCGCTGTGCCCTAGACGACGCGGGCTTCGAAGTCTTCAGTCCCTTCAGAGCGGGCCCGCAGCCGGTACCAGACCACAATCGTCACCAGCGAGAACACGAAGATGATGGTCGATACGGCATTGATCTCCGGTGTGATGCCGCGGCGCAGACGTCCCCAGATTTCCAGCGGAAGCGTGTTGTCGCGGCCGATCAGGAAAAAGCTCACTGCGATCTCGTCCATCGAGAGCGTGAAAATCAGCAGCGCTGCGCCAATGATAGGCAATTTCAGGTTCGGCACCGTCACGCGCCAAAACGTCTGCCAGTAGTTCGCGCCCAGGTCGAGTGACGCCTCTTCCTGGGAGCGATCGAGTTTCTGCAGTCCTGCGAAAACTTCCGTGGTTGCCACCGAGATGAGTGCGGTACCGTGGCCGAGGACAATCGTCAGCAGGCTGAGCTTCGTGCCCATCACGTTGAACAGCATGAGCAGCGAAAGGCCCGTGATAATGCCCGGCAGGATCAGCGGCAGGAGCACCAGTCGACGGAACAGCGCTTTGCCGGGAAACTGCGCGCGGTCCAGCGCCAGCGCTGCCGGAATCCCAATCGTGAGCGAGATCGCCATCGCCGCAAATGCCACTTGCAGGCTGTTTAGTACGGAATCCCAGATAGGGCCATCGGCAAGCAGGATTCGGTACCAGTCGAGCGTGAGGTGATGCGGGGGAAATCCGCCCACTCCCTGACCGTTGAACGAGTAAAGAATGAGAACCGCAATCGGCAGATACAGAAACGAAAACACCGCCAGAGCATGGACGAGCAGCCATCGCGAGCGCGGAACATTTCCTGTAGACTCGCCCGCGGCGCTCACGAGAAGCTCCATTTCTTTTCCAGTCGCTCTGATAAGAACAACAGGCTGACCACGATCACCAGCATGCCCAGGGAAATCGCTGCGCCCAGCGGCCAATTGTAGGCCGCGCCGAACAAGCTGACGACAATGTTCGAAATCATGATGCCGCTCGGCCCGCCCAGCAGGAGCGGCGCCAGGAAATCGCCCAGGCTCAACACGAAGGCGAAGGTTGCCCCGGCAACAACTCCAGGAATCGACAACGGAAAGGTGACCTTCCAGAAAGTCTGCACGGGAGTCGCACCCAGATCATGCGACGCCTCAACCAGGTTGCGAGGAATATGTTCCAGCGCGGCATAAATCGGCAGAAACGCAAACGGCGTATAGATGTGGGTGAGCGTGAGGACCACGGCGAATGGACTGTATAGCAGGAAGTCGAGCGGATGCCTGGTCAGGTGCACATACTGCAGCAGCGTATTGAGCACACCGTCAGACCCGAGAATCGTCTTCCACGCATACGCCCGCACCAGATAACTGACCCAGAGCGGAATGATCACCATTTGATACAGCAGATCTTTCCGCCTGCCCGCGTAAAACGAAAGGAAATACGCCAGCGGATATCCCAGCAGCAGAGAAAACAGCATCACTCGCGCCGCAATCCACATGGAGCGCAGCAGGGTCTGCCAGTAGACCGTCTTCTGCAGCAGTTCTTTATAGTTGTCGAGATTCCATGAGTGCACGATGACCTGTTCCGGCGAGACCGACCAGAAGCTGTAGCAGAACATCAGCAGGTACGGCACCAGCAGAAACACTGTCACCCACAGCAGTGGGGGAACCGTGACGACCGTTTTATAAGCCCGGGAGAACATCAGATCCTTTCGGGCGACTCACGCACCAGAACCGCATCGGCAGCGGAGAACTCGAGCTCAACTTCGTGGAGCGGCACACCACCGCTGGGCACACCACCGCTGGCGGTGCGCACGACCAGCACGAGTCCGGCGGCACATTCCACGCGAATCAATTCCGTTGCTCCGTGGAACGCCTGATGCACGACTCGACCGCGAACACGGACCACACCACCGCCCGAACCCTCAGGACCGGCCAGTCGCACATGCTCCGGCCGCAAGGAGAAAAGCACCGGCCCGTCGGGAAGCGAAGCCGGCCACTCCAGCGTGGCACAGCGCACGATTCCGCCTCGCACCTCGCCCTGCAGCAGATTCGTGTGCCCGATGAACTGGGCGACGTAAGCTGTGGCGGGGCGTCCGTATATCTCGCGCGGCGTTGCCACCTGCTCCAGTTCACCGGAACGCAGCAGCGCGATGCGGTCCGACATGACCATCGCCTCTTCCTGATCGTGCGTCACGAATACGAAAGCAATGCCAACCTCGCGCTGCAGCGATTTCAGTTCCACCTGCATCTGCCGCCGCAGATTCGCATCCAGCGCCGAGAGTGGCTCGTCCAGCAAAAGCAATCGCGGCCGGTTCACCAGTGCGCGCGCCAAGGCAACTCGCTGCTGTTGCCCTCCGCTGATCTTCGACGGCTTCGCTCTGGCATGGGCAGTCATCTTTACCTTGTCGAGCGCCTCGGCGACTCGTTGCGCAATCTCTGCCGCCGGACGCTTGGCCACGCGCAATCCGTACCCGACGTTCTCCTCGACGGTGAGGTGCGGGAACAGCGCATACGATTGAAAAACCGTGTTGACGCGCCGCCGGTAAGGCGGCTGTTGATCGAGCCTCTCCGCTCCCATCCACAGCTCACCTGAACTGGCGGTCTCGAATCCGGCGACAATCCGCAGCAGGGTAGTCTTTCCCGAACCACTCTCGCCGAGAATGGTCAGAAATTCTCCTTCTGCAATTTCGAGCGATACATTCCGCAGCACCGCGTTGCGGCCGAAGTTCTTGGCCACATTCCGGATGCTCAGCAGGGTGGGCGTCGCGTTCGAATGATGATCCGCGGTTTCGTTATTGGAGAGAGTGTCCTGGGAAGGCATATCGGGTTTGCTGTTTCGTCATTATGGTTTAGGGAGCAAGCCTCAGTCGTCCCTCCGGGACGAGCCGACATTCGCCACGCCTCCCGGCGCTGAGGCGCCGGGCTATTCTCGGACGCCCCTCCGGGGCTCACATCGCATTACTGTGCGGCCTTTACGTCATTCCAAATCTCGGTATACTTCGCGCGCCGCGGCACATTCTGCCAGAAATTCAGACGCTTCTGGTAACTCTCCACGTCGTCCAGATGCAGGGTCTTCACCTCGTCTGGCGTCATGAAATGGCCGGCCTGCGGATTCGCCGGAACATAATGCGTCTTGTCGGTGACCAGCTTCTGCGTCTGAGCCTGGATCATGTACTCCAGAAACTTGTGCGCCAGTTCTTTGTTTTCGCTGCCTGCCGTAATCATCAGGTGATCGATCCAGCCTGTGGTGTTTTCTTTTGGAATGGTTTCGCCCGCGGGGAAACCGGCTTTCTTCAGATCAGCCGTGTTGAGGGGCCAGCCCATCGCAATCACGATTTCGTGGCTCTCAAACAGATTCGTCAACTCGCCGCCCGTAGCCCACATTTTGCGAACGTTCGGTTTCAACTCCAGCAGCTTTTTCTTGACCGCGTCCAGTTGCTCGTCGTTCAGGTTGTACAGTCGCGACGGATCAGACTTGTCGTAGCCGAGGACCTGCGCCGCCATATAGACCGTCGACAGGTCGTCCCACACAGAAACCTTTCCTTTATATTTCGGATCCCACAGGACGTTCCAGGAATCCGGCGGCTGCGCGAAAGCCGTGGTGTCGTAAATGATCGGATCGGGTCCCCACATGAACGGTACGCCATAAAGCTGGCCGTTCGCGTGCACCAGCGGCAGGGAAGTCAGCTGCAGAGAAAGTTGGCTGTAGCTCGGAATTTTCACAAGGTCGAGCGGAGCGGCCAGTCCTGCCGACGCGACCGAGAACGCGACATCGCTCGAGGGCGAGATCACGTCGTAATTCCCCGCGCTGCCGCCGCGCAGCTTGGCCATCAGCTCATCGCTCGATCCCATATACGATGCCGAAACCTTGCACTGGTTCTGCTCTTCGAACGCCTTGATGAACGAGGGATCGGCGTAACCTTCCCACACCAGAAGGTTGAGCGTGGGCGTTTTCCTGGAGCAAGAACCCACACACATCAGGGTTGCCAGCAAGGGCAGCAAACGTAGCCATCTCCCCAAGCGTTGCCAGTTCATGGTTCCTCCTAGAACGTTGGCGGTGTGTTGATCCACAAAACCAATGTTTCCTTGCGCCCCGGGTTTTTCCAGCGATGGGCGGTAGCACTCTCAAAATAGAAACTGTCCCCGGGCTTGAGCCGGTATTCCTCGCCTTCCAGAGTGATCTCCAAATCTCCGCGTAAGACGTAGATGAACTCCTCGCCTTCGTGGGAATAGGGATCGCCGCTTCCTGCTTCGGGCGCGATGCGAAACAGATGCGGCTCCATCACGGTATTGCCCCACGCCAGCAGTTCCATGCGGACGCCGGCGCCGATTTCGAGGACCTTGCGTTCGGAGGGCCGCACCTGGCGCTTGCTGGCGTCCGACGCGTCAAAAAAATCCAGGATGTTCGTCTTATAGAAGCGCGCCAGCTTGCGCAGGGTTCCCACCGACCCGCTCATTTGCGAACGCTCCAGCGCGCTGAGAAATCCCACCGAGATACCCACCGCCTGCGCCACCTGCGCCAGCGACAGCCGCCGTCGCGACCGCAACTGCCGCAGGTGCGCTGCAATGGCTCCGGCATTTCCGTTCGCTACCGGGCGCACCTTGCCCTCGCGCTTCAGCAGTTGCACAATCGCGGCCGCATTCAGCCCGCGCACCTTGCGCAAAAACCGTGCCCGCTTGAGCAGCTTCACATCATCCGCGGTGTAGAGCCGGTACCTGCTCTCCGTGCGCCGTGGACGAGCCAATCCAAGACTCTCCCACGAGCGGATCACCGAGGGCGACATTCTCACTTTCCGGGCCACGTCTCCGATCTTTAAGTAAGGTTCGGCCATGCTGGTTGCGGATCGCGCGCGGGTCCTGCCAGAAGTCGAGATTAGAAATTTCAATGGGCGGGACGCGTTTGTTTGTCGTTTTTTTGTCCTTGACAGGCACCGCCCCCGTTCTCTAACCTTGCGGGATTATAGCAAGGTTGTAGCGGGAAACAAGCTGTCGCTTTCAAACAAAATTCCAACCGTTCCAGAAGTCCGGAGGCACCATGCCGTCATTGCGAGCCCGCTGGTGTGCAGTTTGTCTGGCCGTCTCCATATGTTTGTTGATTCCGGTGTTCCTCACCGCACAAAGCACTGGCGGCCGCATCCTGGGCCGCATCAGTGATCCCACCGGGGCCGTACTGGCCGACGTAAAGGTGACCCTAACCAATGAAGCCACCGGAGTGAGCGCCGTTACCGCCAGCAATGGAAGCGGCGACTACGTCTACCCGCAGGTCGCGGTAGGCAGCTATCGCATGGAGTTCGACCTGAAAGGGTTCAAAAAGAACGTACAGCGCGGCGTGAATGTCGACCTCAACCAGGTTGTGACTGTGAACTCGGTGTTGCAGATCGGGCAGGCACAGGAGACGATCGACGTCACATCGGAAGCGCCAATGGTGGACACGACGAGCACGCAACTCGGTGCCGTTATGGATTCCGCCCAAGTGTCAGGGCTGCCGCTCAACTCCCGCGACACCTATCAGCTTCTTCAACTGCAGCCGGGTGTGCAAGGTGTCGGCGGCTCCGATCTGTTTTACGGCAGCAATACGGCGGGGGCAGTGTCGGTGAACGGGGGTCGCGGACGTTCCAACAACTTTAGTGTGAATGGCGGCGACGGCAACGATCTGTTCGTCAATTCGCCGGCTATTCAGCCTTCCCCGGACAGCATTTCCGAATTCCGCGTTCTCTCCAATACCTTTGACGCCGAGTATGGCCGCAATTCAGGCGCAGTCATCAACGTGGTGACCAAGTCCGGCGGCAATCAGGTGCATGGGAGCGTCTACGAGTTCTTCCGCAATAAGGCGCTCGATGCCAGAGGATTTTTGGACCCCGCCACGCCGGATAACAAGCAGAACCAGTTCGGTGGAACCTTTGGCGGCCCCATCAAGAAAGATCGCACGTTCTTCTTTGCCTCTTACGACGGACGGCGCGTCGTCCAGGGCATCACCGGCGATCCCACTCCGGTGCCCACCGCATCCGACCGCGCAGGGCTGGGATTCGCCAGCAGCCCAACCGCCACCATCGGCACCGACGCATTCGCCTCCATCCTGAACGCGCGATGCGGTGCGGGCATCACCACCTTGCCTTCGGCGGGAGGACCGATCCTCTACTCCTCGGTGTTCCCTAGCGGGAATATTCCAACGAATTGCTTTGACCCGGTTGCGGTGAGTTTGATGAATCAGTATGTGCCCTGTCCGAATGTAGACCCGAGCTGTTCTAATCTGAGCCTTGGCACCGGTATTTTCCAATCCATTCCGCTTGACCGGCAGCATGAGAATCAATTCACGGTCAAAGTGGACCACCGCATCAACGGCAAACAGAATCTGAGCGCCTATTACTATTTCAACGACTTATATGACGCCCAGCCCTTTACGAAATTCCAGGCTGAAAATCCCAACCTCCTCCCGGGCTTTGGCGACACCAACAAGACTCGTTCCCAGCAGCTGAACATCAGCCATACCTGGACTATCAGTTCGAACGTCGTAAACGAAGCCCGCATTACTTATTTCCGCGAAGGTCAGGGAACCTTCCTGGCCCCGCAAAACCACCATCTCGTCATTGACTCCTGCAATGGCCCCACCGCCGTGCCCTTCTGCTTCACTGGCACTCCGGACACGAGCGGCGTGATAAAACCGAACACCAAGCTGGGCATTACGCCCGGACTCGGTCCCCAGCATGAAGGGGTGCCGTTCATAGCCGTCTCGGGTGGCTTCACGATCGGAAATGACTTTGAAGGCGAGCTACCGCAGATCGGCAACACCTACCAGATGTCGGACAACCTCACCAAGGTGGCCGGCAACCACACCATGAAGTTTGGTGTGGATTTCAGAATCCAGCGCTTCTTCCAGACCTTGTACTTTGCGCCGCAGGGCGACTTCTCGTATTTCGGCGGTGGGCCGAATGACACCGGTAATCTGTTCGCCAACTACCTACTGGGGTTGCCCGATTCCGACCTGATGGGCTCCACGAACTCGGAGGATGTGCGGGGAAACTCTCTCTATCTGTTCGCGCAAGATAGCTGGAAGATCAAGCCAAATCTAACTGTCAATTATGGGCTGCGCTGGGAGTACAACCAGCCGTTCTACGACGCCGGCGGGCGCTACCAGACCTTCCGTCCCGGGCAGCAAACCACCACTTATCCGTGTCAACTGACACCCGGAAGCCAGCTTGCTCTGCAATACGGCAGCACCGACTGTAGTCCCACGGGCCCCGCCAAAGCCTTCTTCCCGCTGGGCCTTGTGGTGCCCGGAGATGCTGGCGTCCCGAAAGGTTTGACCAAGCCCTACTACCATTCCTTCGCACCGCGTATTGGCGTTGCCTGGGACCCATGGAAGAACGGCAAGACCACGATTCGCGCCGGATTTGGCGTCTTCTACAATCCGATCGAACAGCTGGTGTTGGAACAGTTCCAGGCCGAGCCGCCCTTCGGTGGCAGCACCACCATCTCCCAGGGATTTTTCAACACGCCCTTCGTTCAGCAGAGCTGCACTCCGCTGCCCTGCACGCTGGGAGGAGCGGGCCAAACGGGAATAATCCCAAATCCCTTCGGCAGCATCCTTGATCCTGCTCGTGGCACGCCGACGGACTGGTCTGCCTTCCGTCCCATCGTCCTGTTCGGAGAGTTGCAACCCAATCTCCGGGCGCAGTATACCGAGCAGTACAATTTCGGCATCGAGCGCGAAGTGTTCAGGAATACCGTTCTCTCCGTCGGTTACGTCGGCTCCCAGGGGCATCGCTTGCTGGCTACGCACGATTTGAGCCCGGCGAACCCGCAGACTTGCCTCGACATGCTGAATCTGTTCAATACCGGCAACGCTGCTTACGCGGGGATTTCCTGCGGTCCAACGTTTGGCGATTCCGGTTTCGGTTTTGTGCTTCAGCCTGGAGACAAACTCACCCTGCCCAGCAACCAGGTGGTCACCGGAGCCGCGGGAACCGGAACGCCGATCGGTTTAGTCGGCTTGCGTCCTTACTCCACACCGATGTGCAATCCCGTCGGCGGATGGGATCCCGTGAACCTCAAATTCATTAACGGCTGTCCCTCGGACGGTACTCCGGTGTTCAGCAGCATCTATGCGCAGGATACGATTGCCAACTCGGGCTACAACTCTCTGCAAGCCTCGCTCGAGCGGCGGCTCACCAAGGGACTCCAGTTCGAGATTGCCTACACCTACAGCAAATCCATTGACGATGCATCAAGTTTTGAGAATGCATTAAAGCCGATTTGCAACGGCGTCTTAAACACCTTCGGCTGCAACCGTGCCCTGTCGCTGTTTGACGCCCGGCAACGCCTGGTGCTTAGCTACCTGTGGGAGCTTCCGGTGCCGAAGTATGACGGCGCGAAAGGCAGGCTCCTGGATGACTGGGCCGTTTCCGGCATTACCAGCTTCCAGTCCGGTTTCCCGATCGTCATGCGCTCCACCAACGATTTCGAACTGGAGAATGACACCAGCGGCTTCGAAGCGCCAGGTCGCCCGGTTCTGACCGGCCCCGTACAATTCTCGAATCCGCGAAGCGGCTATTATTTTTGCGGCACGAACGTCACCGGTTGTTTCCTTCAGAACGCTCCTCTAGGATCCTTAGGCGGGTCGCGCGTTCTCTGCTGCGGACCCGGCATCAACAATTTCGATCTCTCGGTGCAGAAGCTGCTTTCTGTCGGAGAGGGCAAGCACTTCGAGTTCCGGGCGGAGTTCTTCAACATATTCAACCACGCCCAATTCCTCAACCCGGACGGCAATATCAGCGACGCAAACATCGACCCGAACACGGGCCTCGTCAGTACTCAGCCCCCGGGGGATTTCGGGAAGCTCAAGCACACTCGCGATCCGCGCGAAATTCAGTTCGCTTTGAAGTTCGCGTTCTAGAGGACAGAAGACGGAGATATCGACACCCGGGCGGTTCTGCCGCCCGGCATTCTAATGGCCTGCGGCTCACCAAAGTGATGCTGGCCTGAGTTTCCTGGAGTAACCCGATGTACCCCGATCTGCAGAAAGAACTCGCCACTTTCGAGCGGCGCACGCCCAAATCCGCCGAGGCCCACAAGAAGAATCTCAAACGCATCCCGCTCGGTGTAGCCAGCAACTATCGCGCCTACGATCCCTGGCCGATCTTCGTGAAAGAGGCCAGCGGCAGCAAGTTCCGCGACCTTGATGGCAACGAATACATCGACCACAACCTGACCTTCGGCGCGCTCATGGCCGGACACTGCCACCCCGCCGTGATGAAGGCTGTGGAGAAGCGGCTCTCCACCGGCACCATGTTCGGCATGCCCCACGACATGGAGTGGGAACTCGCCGAAGAAATCTGCACTCGTTTTCCGGTGGAGATGTGCCGCTTCGGCAACAGCGGCACCGAAGTCACGATGCACGCGATTCGTCTGGCTCGCGCCGAAACCGGGCGCGACAAGATCGTGAAGTTCGAAGGCGCTTACCACGGTTTGCACGATAGTGCTTTGGTCAGCGTGAAGCCGCACGCTCCCGATTACGGCGACATCCACGCGCCGACCTCGGTGACTGGCGGACTGGGCGTGCCGAAATCGGCAATTGCCAACGTGCTCATTGCCACGTTCAACGATCTCGCTACTGTCGAGCGCCGCTTCAAAGAAAATCCCGGCGAAATTGCCTCGATCATTCTTGAGCCGATTCTCATGAACGTTGGCCTATGCATGCCGCAACCCGGCTTCCTGAGAGGCTTGCGCGAGATTTGCGACAAACACGGCGCGCTGCTGATCTTCGACGAAGTTAAGACCGGCTGCAAACTTGGTTGGGGCGGCGCCAGCGAATACTTCGGCGTTCATCCCGACATGATCTGTCTCGCAAAGTCGATCGGCGGAGGCTTGCCCCTGGCCGCATTTGGTACCAGCAAGCCGGTGATGGACCTGATCTCGCAGCACAAGGTCTTTCACGGCGGCACCTACAACACCAACCCGGTCTCGATGGCCGCAGGCCTCGCCACGTTCCGCGAAGTCCTGACTCGCGAGAACTATGCCAAAGTCGACAAACTTGGCAAGAAGCTGGCGGACGGCTACCGCGCCACCATTGCGAAGGTTGGCCTGCAGGCCTATATCGCGCAAGCTGGAGCGAACGGCGCGCTGATGTTGTATCCGCGAGAAATTCGCAACTACCGCGACTGGGAAGCGATCGATGTCGACCTGTGGCGCCACTACTGGTTCGGCATGGTCAACCGCGGCGTGATGGCCCAGCCTTACTGGTGGGATGAGCAATGGACGATTTCTGTCCAGCACACCGATGCCGACATCGACAAACACCTCGCGGCGTTCAGTGACATCGCGGCATCGCTGGCGAAAGCGCAGCAGGAGCGCGCCGCACCAGTCGCGGTCGCGCATTAGAAGTACGTAGGGGCGGACGTATTCGTCCGTCCCGGCTTGCACTGATGGGCGCGACCAGTAAGGCGCGCCGGCCGCAGAACAGCAGGACAACCGAACAGCAGGTTCCTCACCGGGCTTGAGGCCCGGTTCGGAATGACAAGGTTTTTTTCTACGGACCCCTGGTATGTCCACGGCGATTCAACCCGAAGCCCAACCCCACCTGATCCGCGCCCTCGGACGCCGCGATCTCGTTCTGCTCTTCGTCGTCGCCGTTTTCAATCTCAACGTCGTCCCCTCCATTGCAGCCAACGGGGGTGTCACGATCTGGCTCTGGATCATTTCACTGCTTCTTTTCTTCTGGCCTCAAGGCATCGCGGTCATCGAACTCGCCCACCGCTATCCCGGCGAAGGCGGCGTCTATCTCTGGGCCAAAGAAGTCTTCGGAGACTTTCACGGATTCCTCTCCGGCTGGTGCTACTGGACCAACAACATGCTCTACGTGCCGACGATCATGCTCTATTTCGTCGGTGTTTCGGTCTACGTGCTCGGCCCCGCCCACCGCGGGCTTCCCGACAACAAGATCTTCGCCGCCTCCGTTTCTCTGGCACTGCTCGCACTGCTGACTCTTCTCAATATCCTCGGTCTCGGTGTGGGCAAGTGGATTAACAACCTCGGCGCCATCGGAACCTTCATCGCCGCCATGGTTCTCGTCGGCCTTGGCATTGTCATCTGGTCGCGCTTCGGTAGCGGCGTCACGGCGGCGGATTTCAAGATCCCCGCGAACCCACGGTTCGTTCTCAATTCTTTTGGGGTTGTGTGCTTCGGCCTGATCGGTCTCGAACTGGCTTCCGTCATGGGAGACGAAATCAAGGACCCTGCCCATACGCTGCCCGGAGCCGTCGCCTGGGGCGGCCTGATTGCTGGCACTCTTTACGTTGCGGCCACGCTTACCCTGCTGATCTCAGTCGGCAAGAGCGTCAACGTGCTGCAAGGTGTGGTGCAGGCCGTAACCGGAATGGCTGCCCGCGTGGGCGTGAACTGGATCTCAATCCCGTTCGCCCTGATGCTCAGCCTGGCCATCGCCGGCATCGGTTCGGCCTGGATCGGCGGCTGCGCCCGCATCCCCTTTGTGGCCGGACTCGATTCCTACATGCCCTCTTGGCTGGGGAATGTGCATCCACGCTACTCCACGCCGTATGCGGCGCTGATCGTTCAGGGAATTGTGTCAGGGGTTTTGGTCATTCTGAATCTTGCTGGCGCCGGCGTGCAGGAAACGTTTCAAAAACTTCTGTCGCTGGCGGTCGTGCTGAATCTTGTGCCATTCGTTTATATGTTCGGAGCGCTGGTTAAGTTCGCGGTCACGGAGTCGAAACCCAAAGGCCAGTATGGCAGAACCACGCTGTTCCTTGCCGGCGCCAGCGGATTCCTGACAGCGATTCTCGGCATCACCCTGGTATTTTTCCCGGCCCAGCAAATTTCGTCGCTGTTCTGGTATGAAGTCTGGATGATCGGCGGCACGCTGTTTTTCGTGGGCCTGGCCGCATTTTTCTTTTACGTCTATGGCCGCCGCAAGTCGGCGCAGAAGATTCGGCTGGCCGTAATCCCCGCGCCGGTTGCGGCGAGCGAAGTTCGGGACTGATTTCATTTATGTGGGAGAGTCGCCCGCGGCTGTCCTGCGAGCGCAGCTCGCGGCAGAGATTTTGAGTGCAGCGCTTCAGCGCTGCTGTAACTGTTGTGATATGACGGGGCGTTAGCCCCTGCGAGGAGGCCACGATGCCCGGCGGAGTCCAAACCGAAGTCCGCACCTATCAGATGTTCATCAACGGCGAATGGGTCGGGAGCAAATCCGCTAAGACCTTCCCGGTCTACGATCCCTCGACCGAAGAAGTGATCGCCCAGGTCCCCGACGCCTCGGGCGACGACGTCAACCGCGCCGTTGCCGCCGCCAAAGCCGCTTTTGAAGAAGGCCCGTGGGCCACGACCACCGCGCAGGAGCGAGGCCGCGTCCTGTTCCGTCTCGCTGACAAAGTGCGGCAGAACTTGCCCGCGCTGGCCGAACTCGAATGCCGCAACACCGGCAAGCCCATCGTCGAGGCCGAATACGATCTCAACGACGTCGCCACCTGCTTCGAGTATTACGGCGGACTCGCCACAAAGGTCGTCGGCTATGTGAATCCGGTTCCCGATAACGCGATGAGCCTGACGCTTAAAGAACCCGTCGGCGTTGCCGGACAGATTATCCCGTGGAATTATCCGCTGCTCATGGCGGCGTGGAAACTCGCGCCCGCGCTGGCCGCAGGCTGCACCTGCGTGCTGAAGCCCGCCGAGCAGACACCACTAACGGCTCTCGAATTCGCGAAACATTTCGCCGACTGTGGCCTGCCGCCCGGCGTCGTCAACGTCATCACTGGCTTTGGTGAGTCCTGCGGCGCTCCGCTGGTCCAGCATCCCGACGTCAACAAGATCGCTTTCACCGGCAGTGCCGCGGTCGGGAAGATCATCGTGAAACAGGCCGCCGACACGGTGAAGCGCGTTACGCTCGAACTTGGCGGCAAGTCTCCCAACATCTTTTTTGCTGACGCTGATTTCGAAGCCGCCATTGACGGCGCTCTCTTCGGCGTATTCATCAATCAGGGCGAGGTGTGCTCGGCCGGCAGCCGCATTCTGGTGCAAAAATCGATTTACAAGAAGTTCGTCGAAGCGATGACCGAGAAAGCGAAAAAGATCAAGCTCGGCCCGCCTCTTGAGCGCGAAACCAAGATGGGCCCGCTGGTCAGCAAAGAGCAATACGACCGCGTCAACTCGTATCTCGAAATTGGCAAGAAAGAAGCGAAACTCGCATCCGGCGGCGGACGCCCCGAAAAGTTCGCCAAGGGCTACTACGTGCAGCCGACGATTTTCTATGACGTGAACAACAGTGCCCGCATTGCCCGCGAAGAAATCTTCGGCCCAGTCGCCGCGGTTATTCCATTCGAGGACGAAAAGGACGCGCTCAAAATCGCCAACGATTCTCCCTATGGTCTGGCGGCCGCCGTTTGGACGCGCGACATTTTCAAGGCCATGCGTTCGGTGAAAGCTCTGCGCGCCGGAATCGTCTGGGTCAACCACATGCAGCCCACCTACGTGGAGGCGCCGTGGGGAGGCTACAAGCAATCCGGCTTCGGCCGCGAACTTGGCCCCTGGGGCATCGAAGAATATCTCGAAACCAAGCAGGTGTACATCAACCTGAACGAAGCGCCGATTGGCTGGTACTGAAGCAGTACCGAGTCGCGAGTACCGAGTACCGAGAGAACGCGATTTGCCGACGGCTAACGAGTAACGACTAACGACGAGAACCACGATGCCTACTATTCAACTACGCACCCCGATCCCCGGGCCGAAATCGAAGGTCCTGTCCGAGCGCCGCGCTAAAGCCGTGCCCCGCGGCCTTTCTCACGGCACTCCCATCTATGTGGCCAAGGCGGAAGGCGCCTGGCTCGAAGATGTTGACGGCAACCGTTACCTCGACTTCGCCGGCGGCATCGGCTGCCTCAACGTCGGGCATCGCCAGGAGGCTGTCGTCGAGGCCGTAAAAGATCAGCTTGATCGCTTCCTGCACACCTGCGTGCAGGTCACGCCCTACGAGAGCTACGTCCGTCTTGCCGAGCGCATGAACGAGGTCACTCCCGGCAAGTTCGCGAAGAAAACCATCTTCGTCAACTCCGGCGCCGAGGCCGTCGAGAACGCGGTCAAGATTGCGCGCGCCTACACCAAGCGCCCCGGCATCATCGCCTTCGAAGATGCCTTTCACGGCCGGACCATGATGACGCTGGCTCTGACCAGCAAGACGCATCCTTATAAAGCCGGATTCGCCCCGTTCCCCGGCGAAGTCTATCGCGTCCCGTTTGCGTACTGCTATCGGTGTTCGTACTCGATGACGTATCCCACTTGCGATCTTTATTGCGCGCGTCATCTTGAGGACACATTCAAGCGAGTCGTAGCGAACGAGGAAGTTGCGGCCGTGATCGCCGAGCCAGTCCTCGGGGAAGGCGGATTCATCGCGCCTCCGCCGGACTACTTTCAAGTCTTGATTGATCTCTGCCACAAGCATGGCATCCTGTTCATTGCCGACGAAGTGCAGTCCGGTTTCGGACGCACGGGCGCGCTGTTTGCCAGCGAACGTTACGGCATCGAGCCGGATGTTCTCGTCACGGCAAAATCCCTAGGCGGAGGTTTGCCGCTTGCCGCTGTTACCGGCCGCGCCGAAATCATGGACGCTCCCGGCCCCGGCGGCCTGGGCGGAACGTTTGCCGGCAACCCGCTCTCCTGTGCGGCGGCGCTGGCGGTGCTTGACTTGTTCGAACGCGGAAATCTCCTCGAGCGCGCTAACGAACTCGCCGACCGCTTCCAGAGCCGCGCCCGTATGTGGCAGTGCCGCTGGCCCATCATCGGCGACGTGCGCGGCCTCGGCGGCATGCAAGCCATTGAACTCGTGCAGTCGGAGGAAACGAAAGCTCCAGCCGCCGAGGAAACCAAGAAGATCACGCAGTACTGCTACGAGCACGGCTTGATCACAATTACGGCCGGCTCATATTCCAACGTGATCCGCGTGCTGGTGCCGCTGGTCGCCACCAATGAGCAAATCGACGAAGGCTTAGCCGTGCTGGAGTCTGCGCTGGCCGCAGTGTGCGACAAGAAGGGCGCGGTCGCACAGGTGGTGTGAAATAGTTGGCAGTGGCCAGTAGCCAGTAACTGGCGCTATATACTGATGGTTGCGCCTTCATTGCCACTAGATACTGGCACCTGGGTACAGGCAACTGAGTCTTCGCGATAGCAGAGGCATTACCATGAGCGTTGCAGCACCTCCCATCACCCGCCTCACCAACTACATCAACGGCCAATGGGCCGACTCGCACGCAGCCGAGTGGCGCGACGTGGTCAATCCCGCTACTGGCGAAGTCCTGGCCAGCGTCCCGCTGGCCGATGCTGCCGAAGTGAACGCGGCCGTGGAAGGCGCTGCTGCTGCCTTTCCGGAATGGCGGCGCACTCCGCCGGAAGACCGCATCCAGCCGCTGTTCAAGCTGAAGATGCTGCTCGAAGAGCACATCGACGACATCGCTCGCATCATCACAATGGAGAACGGCAAAACTTTCATCGAAGCAAAAGCCGAGATGCGCCGCGCCATTGAAAACGTCGAGGTGGCCTGCGGCATTCCGATGATGATGCAGGGCTACAATCTCGAAGACGTGGCGCGCGGCATCGACGAGATGATGATTCGCCAGCCGCTGGGCGTGACCGCCGCCATCGTGCCCTTCAATTTTCCCGGCATGATCGCGTTCTGGTATTTGCCCTACGCCATCGCAACGGGAAACACTTTCATTTTGAAACCGAGCGAGCGCGTGCCGCTCACCATGCGCTACGTGTATGAGCTGCTGGCAAAAACGGGGCTGCCCAAAGGTGTCGTCAATCTCGTGAACGGTGGCAAGGCGGTGGTCGACGCGCTCATCGATCACCCGAAAGTTCGCGCCATCAGTTTCGTCGGGTCGACTCCGGTAGCGCGCTACATCTACGCGCGCTCGGGTGAGCAAGGGAAGCGCTGCCAGTGCCAGGGTGGGGCGAAGAATCACGTCATCGTGCTGCCCGACGCCGACATGCCGATGGCGACGCAGATCATCAGCGACAGCGCTTTCGGCTGCGCCGGACAACGCTGTCTCGCTGTTTCTGTTGCGGTCACAATTGGCGAAGCGCAGAAGACTTTCCGCGACTCGATCGCCGACGCTGCATCGAAACTCAGAGTAGGCAATGGGCTTGAAGACGGCGTGCAGATGGGTCCAGTCATCACTCCTCAGAGCAAAGAGCGAGTCGAATCGTTGATTGGTCTGGGCGAGAAGCAAGGGGCGAAAGTGCTTCTCGATGGTCGCAATTCGAAGATTCCGAAATACGAATCGGGCAACTTCGTGAAGCCCACGATTCTTGACGACGTTCCGCCGACCAGCGACCTTGCGGATACCGAGATCTTCGGGCCCGTGCTCAGCCTGGTTCACGCCGACAATATGGACGAAGCTCTGGCGTTCCTGGAACGGAGCGCCTATGGCAACCAGGCGTCGCTGTTCACATCAAGCGGATCGGCCGCGCGCCGCTTCCGCTACGAGGCGCCTGCCGGAAACATCGGCATCAATATCGGAGTCGCCGCGCCCATGGCCTACTTCCCGTTCAGCGGATGGAAGAACAGCTTCTTCGGAGATCTTCACGGCCAGGGCCGCGACGCCATCGAGTTTTATACCGACAAGAAAGTTGTCGTCGAGCGCTGGGCCAAGGAGCACAGCCGGAAGTTCTGAGTCTTGCGTCAGCGATCAGGAAGAACGAATGAAGCTTCTCACCACAGAGTCACAGAGACACAGAGAAACCGAGAACGAAAAAGATCCTCGAACGTCTTCGATTATTGGCGCCGCCATCGAAGTACATCGCCATCTCGGTCCGGGATTGTTGGAGTCGGCCTACGAAGAGTGTTTATGTCACGAACTGCACCTCAGGGGCATATCCTTCCAGCGGCAGGTCGATCTACCGGTATCGTACAAAGGACTCCTGTTAGGGTGTGGATACAAAATTGACCTGATCGTTCAGCAGGAGGTTGTCCTCGAACTGAAAGCGGTCGAGACCCTCCTGCCCGTCCACGAGGCACAACTTCTCACATACTTGAAGCTCTCAGGAAAGCGCGTCGGACTCCTGATTAATTTCAATACGCCGTTACTGACGCGCGGAATCAAACGAATCGTTCTTTAGGCTTTTCCCTGTGTCTCTGTGACTCTGTGGTGAAGAGACTTTTTCATTGAGGTGCATATGACCACTACCGTTGCTAATCCCGCCATGACGGGACAGGAAATCGTTGAGCTCACCAAGAAGCACACTCTGTTCGAGTGGTCGGCGCAATCGAAGGTCGATCCCATTCCCGTGGCGCGCGCCAAGGGCATTTATTTCTGGACGCCGGAGGGCAAACGCTTTATCGACTTCAACAGCCAGTTGATGTCGGTCAACATCGGCCACGGGGACGAGCGCGTGATTCGGGCCATTCACGAACAGGCGCAGACGCTCTGCTATGCGAATCCGTTTATGGCGACCGAGCCGCGCGCGCGGCTGGGCGCGAAGCTAGCGGAGATTACTCCAGGTGACATCGACACGTTCTTCTTCACTAACGGCGGAGCTGAGGCCAATGAGAACGCGATCAAGATCTCGCGCTTCTTCACGGGACGGCACAAGATCATCGCGCGTTACCGGTCTTACCACGGGGCGACCGCGGGCGCTATCTCGCTCACGGGCGATCCGCGGCGGTGGGCCGCTGAGCCTGGCATCCCGGGCGTGGTGCGCGTGCTCGATCCTTATCACGGCATCGAGCGCGGGTGGGAGCCGGCGGAAACGTCGTTGGCTATGATCGAAGAGACAATCCAGCTTGAAGGCCCGCAAACGATTGCCGCCTTCATCCTCGAGACCGTGGTTGGCACCAACGGCATCCTGATTCCGCCCGACGGATACCTCGAGGGCGTGCGCAAGCTGTGCGACAAGTACGGCATCCTGATGATTGCCGACGAAGTGATGGCTGGCTTCGGGCGCACGGGCGAGTGGTTTGCCATCGACAACTGGAAGGTCGTGCCGGACCTGATCTGCATGGCCAAGGGATTGACTGCCAGTTACCTGCCGCTAGGTGCGGTGGGAATGCGGCATCACATCGCGCAGCACTTCCAGGATAAAGTGTTCTACGGGGGGCTGACGTACAACTCGCATCCCATGGGCTGCGCGGCGGCGCTGGCCACGATTCGCGTCTACGAAGAAGACCATCTTATCGAGAACACGAAGAAGATGGGCGTGATCATGAAGAAACTTGGCGCCGAGTTGCAGGCCAAGCATCCTTCGGTGGGGGCGGTGCGGTCGATTGGGCTGTTCGGCATCGTGGAACTGGTGCGCAGCCGGAAGACGCGGCAACCGATGGCTCCGTTCAACGGGACTTCAGAGGAGATGGGGGCACTTGGACGCTTCTTCCGCGAGCAGGGGCTGTACACCATTGTGCGCTGGAACTCGTTCTATACGAATCCTCCACTGTGCATTAACGAGCAGCAACTGCGGGAGGCGTTTGTCATCATCGACAAGGGGCTCGAGATCACGGACAGGGCGGTGAAAGATTAGGTTCTCGTTTTGCTAGAGTCCCCGCTCGTTCCTCTGCTGTAGAATCGCAGCAAAGTGCGATTCGCGGAGACGTTCATGAAGAAACTTGGCGCTGTCATCCTGCTGGGCATTTTGAGCATTGGCTTGTCGGGTCAGGCCACTGCGCAGATGCGGGCCAACGGTATGCCCGAGAGCCGCGAGGCTCGGAAGGCCGCGAAGCGGCAGCAGAAGGCACAGAAAAAATACGCGAAGGCGCAGCGGAAAGCGGAGCGCAAGATGCTGAAGACGGAACGGAAGGGCACGAAGTATCCGAAGCAGCAGTTCTGATTCCGTCGAAGTGGGTGGCCGTAGGTGCCACAGGGGCTGAAGCCCACGCTGGTGGCACGCGCCTTACGCGGCCCTGAAAGGGCCGCTCTTCCACGGTTGTGCACACATTCCGGTATTCCGCACATCCCCCGGTATTCCGCACATCCCCGTAATCCCGCAACATCCCCCGTAATCTCACACATTCCTGTCATGCAACGGATTTGTGATCTTTCCGCGGCTGGCTACGCGCATTGGTGGTGCGGGTAGCGGCCGGTGATCTTGCGGACGAAACCGTGGAGGCGATGGACGGCTCCGGTGGCGGGCAGGAACATGAAGGGGCATTGACCGGGCACGACTTCAATTCCCCGCCCCTGGCAAAATGTAATTGCTTCTGGGCTGACGGCACCTTTCCCGGCGGCGCGGTACATCCAAACCAGGCGGACGCCGGCTTCGGCACAATCGGCGACGACTGAGTCGGTGATGGCTGGCGAGGTCATGAGGAGCGCGGCTCCGACGGGCGGTTTGATGTCTTGCAGCCGAGCAAAGCAGCGCCGGCCCAGCACATTGGGCGTATGGGGATTTACTGGGATGACATCGTAGCCGCGGCGGCAGAGTTCTTCGAACAGCGTGACGCTAAAGCTATGGGGTTCGCGGGAGATCCCGACCATCGCAATTCGCTTCTGAGCCAGGAAGTCTTCAATCGTTTCCAGAGACAGAGTTTGAGCGGACATGTTCCCTCCTGCGCGAGCATGACTGCGGGCCTTATGCTAGATCATGTGCCGCCGGCGGGCAGTGATGGCGATCACTGAGGGGGCGCAGGAGCAACCTGCTCAACGAGCGGGGATGCGGGCCCTGGCGACGATAACTAGGCAGCAACTAGATCGTTCGGAGCGAAAAAACGATCAGGCAGCATTCCGCTCGGAATTCGCCATGTTGACGATGGGCATAGGAATGCGGATCCGCCGGGTCTGGCGAGAGCGCTTCTCGATGGCGTCCACGAAGACCGCGCCGTCTCCCATGACGATAGGGTCGCTAAGGAGTTCGAATTCCTGGCCGTAGAGCCGCATCTGATTTTCCTGGGTGAAGCCCAATTGCTTTAACCTGGAGCGGAGGATGGCATGACTGGCAGACATTTCGGGTCCCTGTATTATTCTGGCTTGGTTTGATGATGGAAGGATGAACTAAGGTCAGACTCATAATTATACCCCGGCTGGAACCTTTGCGGGGAGCGGGATTTGGCGGCTGAGAGGGGGCACGGCGGGACAATGATTCGCTTGCACGTTTCGCCCGCTGGGGGCACAATTAGAGGTCGAAGATGCCCATCTGGCTGGAGTGGAGCCCCCATGCCACTCGGAAGAAGGTCGAAAATGAAAACCAATCGAATATTCATGACGCTGCTATTGTCGTTCTTGTTCATCGCGCTGGCGCTTCCTGGTTTCGCGCAGCAAACCAACTCCACCGGCGCACAGCCGGCCGCGACGGGTGCTCAATCCGCTCCGGCATCGCAGAGCGCGAGCGCCAGCGAGCGAGAGCCGCTGCCCGCCCCGACTCCCAAGGACTTCTGGGACGGCGACGATCCGAACCTGGCGAATCTGATCACGCACCCGTTTGCCACCAAGAAGTGGGTGCAGCGGCAGGTGGCGCCGATCCGGGACCGCATCAACGAACTGGATGAGTTGACCACGGAAAACGCCACGCAGATCAAGGACGTGGATGCGCGCTCGCAGCGAGGGATTCAGCTGGCGTCGGAAAAGAGCAGCCTGGCGGATCAACATGCGAGTGATGCGGCTAACAAGGCGCAGTTGGCGCAGACGGCTGCGACCCAGGTCTCCACAAGGGTATCGACCGAGGAGCAGGTCGTGGGCAATCTCGACCAATACAAAGGGAGCGGGCAGACTGAAATTCATTTCCGGCCTGGCCAGACGGTTCTGAGCAAGGCGGCGAAGGATGCGCTGGACGAGATGGCGACTCCACTGAAGGATCAACGCAGCTACATTATCGAAGTTCGCGGGTTCTCTCCCGGTCACGGTCAGGCCGCGATTGCCAGTTCGCAGAAGATGGCGGACTCGGTGGTGCGGTATCTGGTGCTCAACCATCAGATTCCGGTCTACCGAATTTATGTGATGAGCTTGGGCAATGCACAGGCTAGCGCGGATGGAACGATGGCGAAGCACGCTAGCGGGGGACGCGTGGAAATCAGCCTGATGAAAAATGATCTGGTCGGTTCCATGCAGCACTAAAGCTTCTTAACCTTAGATGAGCGGGGCGAGTCGAGGACGACTCGCCCTTTTCTTTCCCTCAAGATCTCGTAGTGCAGCAAGCGGAAACTCCGGCTCTCAGGGGCTAAAGCCCGCATTTCTTGTGGCGCAGGTGGCACGGCTGAAGCCGTGCCCTTCCCAACTCCGTGCCCTTCCTCAAATCTGCGCTCTGCCCTGAACTCTGGTCCTGTGGATTGGCGAGGTAACTGCTGCTGGAGTGCACATTCGTAATTTGAAAGTAGTTACCATTGGCAGCAGAATCAGAGTGCCTCCACTTCGAAGTCCAGCAAACGCAGCTCCTGTCTGTGGGAGCGACGCCGCTGAACAAAAACAATTCTGGCCGGGATTGGAACGTGAGCAAGTCATGTCTCGCGCGAAGGCAAGAATTCTCTGCATTGACGACCACTGGAACGGGCTGATTGGGCGCAAGATGCTGCTCGAAGCGAGCGGTTATGAGGTTTTGGAAGCGAGTGGCGGGGACGAGGGGCTGAAGTTGTTCCGCAAGCATGCGGTGGATGCGGTGGTGCTCGACTACCAGATGCCCGGGATGAACGGCGACGTAGTGGCCGCGAAGATGAAGCGGATCAATGCGCGTGTGCCGATCATGCTGTTGTCCGCCTACGAACCACTGCCCAAGAGCAAATTGACCTCGGTAGATTCGTTCTTGTCCAAGTCCCAACCGCCGAACATTCTCTTGTCCAGGCTTCAACATCTGCTGAGCGACGGCCACAGACCGTTCTTTTCCCGGTGGCTCGACCATTGGCGGAGCCGGAATCAGGGGGTGACGCATTGAAATTCCTGAGGCAGCTTTTTGGACGAGGCTGTAAGCACCGGTTCTCGTGGCCGCGCAGCGGGGAAGACGGCCGCTACTATCAGAGGTGCCTGCGATGTGGAACCGCCTATGAATACGATTGGGCACTGATGCGGCGGACGGACCGGCGGATGGCGGCAGGCATCGAACCCGGTAGCGTGGTGATCCTTTCTGCAAGTTCTCACGGCCTGTCACCACTGAAATAGGCGAACAGGGAATGGCACACTCTCCTCGAATGCGGTCAACCCGCGCCACGCGCGTAAGCCTGCAGGGCAAAATTTGCGTCACCCTTGTGCTCGAAAATGGGCGACAGGTAGCTGCTAAGCTGCATCAGCTCTCGGTCACGGGCGGGTTGTTGGAACTGGCGACATGCCTGGAAGAACGATCCAAAGTCAGCCTGAGCCTTCCGATTGGCGTCGACATCCTGCGCCCCCATGCTGAAATGCTGTTTCCGATGTGGAGCGCACAGGGCTATTTGCAGCCGTTCCGTTTTACCCGTCTTTGGGCGCAGGAGCGGCAAATCCTGGAAACAGAAATCACAGAACTGCTCAAGCAAACCGTGGCGCGATCCGCCGTAGGGCACGGGCCGGGCTTAAGATCGCGCCTGCTCCGTTAGGGCTCATTCAAAGGTGTGAGGGAATCCAGCCAGCCCATTTTGGAGGTTGCCAAATGAGGGTTGGCTGCGAGATGATGCTGGCCTTGGGGGCAGTTGGAGTCTGTCCCATTTTGGGACTCGGGAAGAAATTGAGATTGGAGTCACTGTTCGTTTCGGTGCCCTCCGGTCATAATGCCAACCAACTGGTTCGCGGCCTCCCCCAGGCGCTTGAGCCAGAGCAATCTAAGAGGCTAGTTTGTTTGGCGGGAACTCTTCTCTGCGGGAGAAGGCGTTGCCGCGACTGGTGCACTTCGCGGAAGAGTTCCACCTGCGAGGGCGCACGGTGCTGACCCCAGGGAATCCCATGAAGTGAAAGGTTGGCTATGAATTCTGCCGATCGAAGGGAAGCCATTCGAAGGTCCGTGCATCTCCTGCAAACCTGGCCGCGGCGGTATGGATTTGCTCTGATCGCGGTGGCCGTAGCGACTCTGTTGCGCTATGCCTTCAGCAAGTTGCTGGGTGCCAATCTCCCTTTCCTGTTGTTCTACCCGGTAATCTGGCTGGTGGCTTGGATGGCGGGATTGGGGCCGGGCGTCTTGGCCGTCTTATTGTCTGCAGTGTCAGCCGTTTACTTGTTGTTCGGGGCGGTGAATCCTTCAGGGTTCGGTCTGCCGCTGAACGCCAATGGATTGCTCCTGTTTTCGATCGCCGGAGTAGCCCTCAGCGGACTAACCGACATGTACCGGAGTCGCGCAAAGAAGTTACAGGGATTCGAAAAGGCGGTGGAAGGTCTGGAAGAGATGATCGTCGTGGTAGACCGCGACTATCGCTACGTGATCGCGAACCACGCCTTCCTGAATTATCGAAACATGGAAAAGAGAGAAGTGATTGGCCGGCGAGTCGCCGAAATTTTAAACCCGGGAGTCTTTGAGACGACGGTCAAGGGAAAGCTGGATGAATGCTTCCAGGGCAAGATCGTGCGATACGAAATGCAATACCAATACCCCGAGCGGGGCGAGAGGAACCTTTTCATCACTTACTTTCCAATCCAGGGGCCGGGCGGAGTCGACCGAGTGGCCGGCGTGTTGCAGGACATCACGGAGCGCAAGCGGGCGGAGCACTCGCTGAAGCTGTTCCGCACTCTGATTGACCAGTCCAACGATGCGGTGGAGGTAGTCGATCCGGAGACGCTTCGGTTTCTCGACGTCAATGAGAGAGCCTGCAAGGACTTGGGTTACACGCGGGAGGAGCTTTTGTCTCTGACGGTGTACGACATTGATCCGGATGCCGACGAAGCGTGTCACGCAACCGTTCTGGCCAAGTTACGGGATGCGGGATCAGTACTGAAGCAGACCTTTCACCGGCGAAAAGACGGCTCGACCTTTCCCGTAGAAACCAGCCTGAAATACGTTTCGCTGGAGCGGGACTATGTGGTGACAGTTTCCCGCGATATCAGCGACCGAAAACAGTTGGACGAGGCGCTGCGTGGGAGCGAGGACCGTTACCGGGATCTGGTCGAACATAGTGAGGACCTGGTGTGCACGCACGATCTGGAAGGCAGGCTGCTGTCCATGAATCCGGCGCCGGCGCGCGTTCTGGGGTATGAGGTCGCCGAACTGATCAAGATGCCGATGCGGGATCTGATCGCACCTGAGTTTCGGGAACAGTTCGACGCATATCTGGAAAGGATCAAGACGGCCGGGGCCGACCAGGGAATGTTGTGCGTTTTGACGCGGACGGGAGAGCGCAGGATCTGGGAATACAACAACACGCTACGCACAGAAGGAGTGGCGTCACCCATTGTTCGAGGGATGGCACGCGACATTACCAAGCGCAAGCGGGCGGAAGCCGCGCTGCGCAACTCGGAACAACGTTATCGCCTGCTGTTTGAGAAAAACGTCGCCGGGGTTGCGATCGCCAACATGGAAGGTAAGTTGCTGGATTGCAACGATGGGTGGGCGCGCATCCTGGGATATGGCAAGGCAGAAGAAGTTCGCGGCCGCCCGGCGTCAGAGTTCTATTTCAACATTGCTGACCGGGAACGACTGCGGGACATGTTGGAACGGGAGGGCGCCTTCTTCAGCCAGGAGACGCAACTCCGGCGACAGGATGGTTCGCCGATCTGGGTCGTGTTCAATGCGGTGCTGCTGGATGGCGGCAGCTACGGAACGCAGTTGGTGCAGGCGACCGCAATCGATATCACCGAGCGCAAGCGGGCGGAAGCGGCGCTGCAGCGAAGCGAAACCCATTTCCGTTTTCTCGTGGAACAGGCGTCCGATGGGATTTTTATTGCCGACGCTGAGGGGAAATATATAGATGTGAACTCAGCGGGGGCTGAAATGCTGGGCTACACGCGAGACGAGATGCTGCAACTCTCGATTCCTGACATTGTTCTGGCGGAGGAAGCTCCGCGTGTGGTGCGCGAGATGCGCCGCTTTGAGGGAGGGGTCACCATACGGAGCGAATGGAAGTTCCGGCGCAAGGATGGATCGATCTTCCCCGGAGAGGTTTCCGGGAAACAATTGCCGGACGGGCGGCTGCAGGGGATTCTCCGCGACGTCAGCGAGCGCAGGCAGGCGGAGCACGCTATGCGCCAGAGCGAAGAACGCTTCCGAGTGGCGCTCAAGGCTTCTCCCATCACAGTTTTCAGTCAAGACCCGGAGTTGCGCTATACGTGGATTTACAACCCGCAACTTTATTGGCAGCACGAGGCCATTGGCAAGACCGATGCAGAGATCATCGGACCGAAGAAGGCCGCGACTCTAGTTGAACTGAAGCGCCGGGTTCTCAGGGAAGGAGCCGCGTTGCGGGAGGAAGTGGTGATTCCGAATGAGGGCAAGAACTTCGCATTCGATATCACGGTGGAACCCTTGTTCGACTCAGAAGGCAGCATCGTTGGAATCACAGGCGCTGCCATGGACATTGCGCGGCTGCGCGAAATGGCGGATCGTCTACAAGATGCCCGGGACAAGCTGGCGCAGGAGAAGTTGTATCTGGAAAGCGAGATTCAGGCGGAACTGGGGTTCGAAGAAATCATTGGACAGAGTCCCGCGCTGCACGAGGTGTTGAAGAACGTGCGGGTGGTGGCGCCAACTGACTCTACAGTCCTGCTGCTGGGGGAGACGGGCACGGGGAAGGAGTTGGTAGCGCGTTCGGTGCATTCGCTGAGTTCGCGGCACGACAAGACTTTCATCAAGCTCAACTGTGCCGCGGTGCCGTCGGGGCTGCTGGAGAGCGAACTCTTCGGGCATGAAAAGGGAGCGTTTACCGGCGCCGTTAGCCAGAAAGTCGGGCGCATTGAACTGGCGGACAAAGGGACGCTGTTCCTGGACGAGATTGGAGAGTTGCCGCTCGAGCTGCAGCCGAAGCTGCTTCGAGTACTGCAGGATCGCGAGTGCGAACGGCTGGGCGGGGTGCACACTTTGCATGTCGATGTGCGGATCATTTCAGCCACCAACCGCGATTTGCATCAGGACATTGCCGACAAGCAGTTTCGCGAAGATCTGTTTTACCGGCTGAATGTGTTTCCCGTCGAGTTGCCGTCGTTGCGGGAGCGGCGCACCGATATTCCCATCCTGGTTCATCATTTTGTGCGCAAGCATTCGGCGCGCATGGGCAAGCATATTGACGTCGTGCCTGACGAGACAATGACGGTACTTCAGAATTGGAACTGGCCGGGCAATATCCGCGAACTGGAGAACATGATTGAGCGCATGGTCATCTTGAGCAAAGACCAGGAGCTAGCGGCGCCGCCAATGGATTTGGACGCGCCTCAGGACCCCGGCGAAGATAATCTGATGCAAAGGGAACGAGAGCACATCATCCGCGTGTTGCGGGAGACCAACGGCGTACTCTCAGGAGCAGATGGGGCCGCCAGCCGGCTGGGAATGAAGCGCACGACCCTGCAGTCGATGATCAAGCGATTCGGAATTGAATTGCAGGAGTACCGGCGGGGAAGCGGGACGTTCGGGCCGGGGTAGAGGCGGTCCTGCGGACTACAAATTCAAATCCAAGAGTCAAGATCCCCACCCTCTCGCGAAAGGCGCGAGAAGGGTGGGGCACCCGCGATCATTTTGTCAGGCGATTGTATTTTCTCAGGGCTTCGCGAAGGCGGTCGTGGGGCAGGGCGATGACGGTGTGATTGTTGATGCCGGTCATGGTGTCAGCGGCGACCATGGCATTGACGACGGCTTCTTCCGTGGCCTGGACAGTCGCGAGAAAAATCGGGTCGAGCGAATCGTTGGGGAGCATGGTGAGCTGGTGCAGTCCCTTGGTGCCGACGGCGCCGGGGTTGGCGGTGGAGAAGGCGATGAAGATGTCACCGGAGCCATCGCCGGAGTAGCTGCCATCGCGGCCCAAGCCGAGAGAAATCTTTCGGGCGATGCGCTTGAGTTGGGTGGGGATGAGGGGAGCGTCGGTGGCGAGGACCACGATGATCGAGCCAACGTCGTCGTTCCAGACGGTGTGCTCGGGAATTTCGCGTCCCACGTTGATACCAGCGATGCGGAGTTGCTCGCGCGATCCGTAATTGCATTGCACGAGGACTCCGATGGTGTAGCCTCCCGCTTTTTCGTCGAGCACGCGGGAACTAGTTCCGATGCCGCCCTTGAATTCGTTGCAGATCATGCCCGTGCCGCCGCCGACGTTGCCTTCCTCGATAGGGCCAGAGTGGGCGCTGTCGAGGGCATGCCAGGCGTCTTCGGGCTTAACGTGGAATCCGTTGATGTCGTTGAGATAGCCGTCCCAGGTTTCGGCGACGACGGGCAGGGACCACCAGTAACCTTCCATATCGGGTGAGCCGCGCTTTACCTTCCAGGCGATAACGGCGTCGCGGACCACTCCCACGCTGTGCGTGTTGGTGATCATGACGGGACCGTTGAGGAATCCGGAGTCATCGACCCAGGTGGTTCCGGTCATTTCGCCGTTGCCGTTCAGGGTGAACCAGGCGGCGAAGACGGCGTCGTTGCTGGCTTTGCCTCGAGGATGAATCGCGGTGACGCCGGTGCGCACGGGTCCCTTGCCGATCTCGAGCTTGCCTTCACCGGAGATGAGCGTGGTGTGGCCGACCTCGACTCCTTTCACGTCGGTGATGGCGTTGTTGGGGCCAGGACTGCCGTCGAAGGGGACGCCGAGATCACGAGCACGCGGCTTGGTCTGGGCGGACATGGTGGTGACCAGGGCGAAAGTCAGAAGCAATGCGGTGCGGCGGAATTGGAACGGGTGCATGGGGCCTCCAACAAAGCTGGAAGTATAAAGGATGCGAAGGTGAAGAGGGGTGCGGTGTTTGGTGCGCTGTAGGGGGCGGTCCTCTGCGGTACAATCGCCAACAGGCTAGATTGCTTTGGGGGAAAAGTATGGATGGCTGGAAGAAAGCGCTGGTGCTCGGCTCAATCGGTGCGGCGGGAATTCTGTTTATGAAAAAGAAGTATCCGGCGGGAGTGCTGTTGACGGGCGTCGGACTGGCGGTGCTGGCGGCAGAGTATCCGGAGAAGTTCGAGAAAGTGCGGCAAGCGCTGCCGGACTATTTCGAAAGCGGCATGCGCGTGATGGAGATGGCTGGGCAAGCCGGTAAGCGGATTACCGAGGCGGCAGGGCGGAGCGCGGTGGAATCGTGGGAAGAGATTGGGGGATGAAAGGCGGCTTCCGCTTTTCGGCTTTCGGCATTCCATCGTCAGCTGATCACCGGCGGACGCCGAAAGCCGAGCGCCGGAAGCCGTTCCTACTCGATGCCGAGTTGCTTTCTGGCGTCGGGGCTGAGGCGTTCGGGGGTCCAGGGTGGAGTCCACACCACATTTACGGTGCAGGTACTGACGCCGGGCAACTGCTCGATGCGTGACTTGACCTGGGCGCTGATGTTGACGTGCTCGGGGCAGCCTTGCGCGGTCAGAGTCATCTCGACGGCGACGTCTTGCTTCACTTCCGCGGGATTGTCGGCGGGCGCGGGAGAAAAACCAACTTTGTAGATCAGGCCGAGGTCGACGATGTTGACCGGAATCTCCGGATCGTAACAACTCTTCAGCGCGCTCAGGACATCTTGTTCCGTGATGATGGCGGCCATGGCGGAAATACCTCGCTTGTGCTATTTCAGTTTACCTTATAGTTGCGGCCCCGCGAGCTGGCTCCGGCTGCAGCCGGAAACTTGGTAAAGTCTTCCCATGATGAGTCCCGAGGCGAAGAAAGGGATACAACTGGCGTTGCTGCTGGCAGTGGTGGTCGCGACGGTGCGCGCGGGCTACATTCTGTATGAGCGCCATGAAGACAAGGTTGCGGCTGAGAAACAGAAGCAGGCGCAGAACATTGGGTATTCCAATCCCGACTACTACGTGAGTCCGAAGAAGCTTTATCCCTACGACCTGAAGAGCGCGAAGCAGCTGACCCAGCAGCCGGTTTGGGTGAAGGAAGGATACCGCTATACCTATTACCCATACGACGTGGCGAGCAAGCACGTCGACTTCGCGCACGACGCGGGGCTGCTCCTGCCGATCGAAAAGCTGGAGATCAAGGATGTGGTTACGGCGATGCCTGCTGGGAAGGGGGAGCGACGGCAGGTAATGGGTATATTTCAGAAGGATGGGAAGACGTATGCGGTGCCGATTGGGTACGAGGCCGACGAACAGTACAAGATTTATTCCGACGAGATGTTTTTCGTGGAAGATCCGCATGACCTGTACAAGCACTGGCCGGCCGACGTGTGGCAGGCGGTGGAACAACACGAAGTGAAGCCGGGGATGAACGAACTGCAGGCGGATTTCGCGATCGGGATGGGCGTGCCGGACGGCGGCAGTAGTTCGTACGAAAAGACGGTGCGCTATCCGAATGGGGGGAAGCCGGTGGTGGTGGTGTATCACGACGGTAAGGCGGAGGAGATCAAGGCGGATTCGACTGGATCGTGAAAAGAGGGCGGTTCGGGATCCGCCACAAGGCCTGGTTTTACGGGCGGGCAGGCGCGGCTTGTGCTACCATGCCGGGCAAAGTTGAAAAGTTGCCGGAGGGAGAGTCATGACGACTGCACTCAGGCCGTTGAGTACCGGAGAGTTGCTGGACCGCACATTTTCTCTGTATCGCAGCCATTTTGGATTGTTTGTTGGAATCTTTGCGTTGCCGTACATGGTCGTCCTGGCCTTCCAGTTGGTGGGACTCGTCTTTCAATCTTCCGTTCCCAAACCTTCGAACGTTGTGTTGACCTTTGCTTGGGGTGTCGGAGCCTGGCTCTTGACATTGATTGTTTCTGCCGTCTCTCAGGCAGCCACCGTGGTTGCAGTCTCCAATTTACATCTAGACCGGCCCGCAAGCGTGACGGACTCTTTTTCGAGTGTTAAGGGAGATGTTCTTGGGGTTCTGGGACTCTCTTTGCTCATCACCTTGGCTGCCTGGTTGGGCCTTTTCTTCATAATCGTGCCAGGCGTAATCCTTTGGATTATGTGGTCCTTGGCCGTGCCGGTGAAGGTTTTGGAGCACAAAGGCGTATTCGACTCGATGTCGAGAAGCATGGAATTGACCAAGGGGCACTGGGGGCGGATATTCGTAATTGGATTGCTGATTCTGGCGTTGAAGTTTGGAGTCAGCTCATTGCTGCAGTGGCCTGTTCTCATTGCAGCGGGTTTCAGCATTAGAGGCGGAGTACAACGATTCGCTGTTGGCTGGCAAGTAGCCTTGCTGGTATCCGCATTCGTTGCTACAAGCCTCGTAGGTGCGCTCGCGACGATCGCATTCTCTGTCGTTTACTACGATGAGCGGGTGCGGAAGGAAGCGTTTGACCTGCAATTGATGATGACGACGCTGGACGCACCGGGACTGCCTTCCCCCGCACAAGCAGGCGCATGACTGCGAGGCGGACGTACATCCTGGCGTGCTTGCTGATCGCGGCAATCTCTTGCTGGGCGGATTCGGCGGGCGGCGACGCGCTGACGACGACCGAGTATCGTACGGAGCTTGAGCGGTTGCTGTCCGCGACCCAGCAACTCGACAGCTCAGGCAACCCAACACCTCAACCTTTGCTGGATCTGCCGCAGAGTTGGCGTGTCCGCACGGATCAGCGGACGTTCGAGATATCCAGCGAAGGGTTAAAGAGGGATGTCCGGCGATATGAGAGCGAGAAGAACATTGCGAACGCCTCTGCCATCCGCGCACGGCTGCAGAGTTTGCGGGGCGATCTCGACGGGTTCGAAAAACCTCCTGCTGATTCTTCTGCGAATCGGGCAGCGCTGAATTCGATTCTGGCGCGGCCGGAATTTCGCGACGTACAAGGGCCGAACTGGCTTGACCGGCTGAAGCAGCGCCTGCTCGCATTCCTACTTAGTCTTTTGGAGCGGCTGTTCCGCTCGTCCGCCATTCCCACCATCAGCAAATACCTGGTTTACGTGCTCATGGGGCTGGCAGTCGCGGCTCTGGGGTACGTCGCATACCGCAGCATCTGGGTCGGCGACAAGTTGGAGAGCGTCGTGCCCACGGATCTTCCCGTCTCGGCGAAAGAGTGGGCGGTCTGGCTGAAGGAGGCGCGGGCGGCGGCGGCGAAGCGCGAGTGGCGCGATGCGATTCATCTCGCGTACTGGGCGGGAATTTCTTTCCTGGAGAGGCAGGGGATGTGGAAGCCGGACCGGGCGCGGACTCCGCGGGAATACCTGCGTCTGCTTGCGAGTACGAGCGAACATCGAGAGACGCTGAAGGCCCTGACACAAATCTTCGAACTGGCGTGGTACGCGAAGCGCGACGCCAGTGAAAGAACCTTTTCGCAAACGCTGCAGGAACTGGAGAAGCTGGGATGCCACTGAAGGTGGACCCGAAGGATCGGAAGCTCCTGCTGGGGGCGGCGTGCGTCTTCGTACTGCTCATTGCGGGCGCGGTTGTGTTTGGCGGCGAGGGAGTGAGCAAGGCGGAGATTCCCAGCAGTTATTCGACTGCGTCGGGCGGCGGCAAGGCTGCCTACCTGTTGTTGTCGCAGGCGGGATATAAGGTGGAGCGCTGGGAAAAGCCGCTCGATCAACTTCCGCAAGCCACGGGAAAGACGCTGATTCTGGCCGGGCCCCAGGAAGCGCCGACTCGCGATGAGCGGGAACGTCTGAAAGCGTTTCTCTCAGAGGGCGGACACGTGATCGCGACTGGAATGTTTGCCGGCACATTTCTTCCCGAGAATGAGTCCGTGCCTGAGGTACTTGCCGGAGGAATGTGGAAGACGGCGACGGCGTTGTCACCGTCGGAGATCACGCGCGCTGCCCCGGAGATAGTTCTGGCGCCGCAGGCTCGTTGGCAGTCGTATGCGGCGGCGTACCCGCTGTACGGAGATGGTGAACGTACGCTGGTCGTGAAGTATCCCTACGGCCGCGGGGAAGTGCTGTGGTGGGCTTCGGCGACTCCGCTGACAAATGCGGGATTGAAAGAACCGGGCAATCTGGAATTCTTTCTGGCCTGCATGGGCGGCACGAAAGGCGCAATTCTGTGGGACGAATATATTCATGGGTACCGGCAGACGCTGGGCTCATCGATCGCGCACTCCCCGGCGAAGTGGCTGGCGCTGCAGTTGTTGTTGCTGGCGCTGGCAGTGGTGGCCACGTTTTCGCGGCGAAGCGGACCGATCTGCAAACCGGCGACGGAGGTTCGACTGTCGCCGCTGGAATTCGTGCAGACTCTGGGCGGACTGTATGAGCATGCCGGCACGGCATCGGTTGCGGTGGACATCTGCTACCAGAGGTTCCGTTACTGGTTGACGCGGCGGTTGGGGGTTGCGAGCAATATTTCCGTGACCGATCTGGAACTGGCTGTTCGGGACCGCTGGACATTTGCCGACGATCACTTCGTCGCGGTTTTGCGACGCTGCGAATCGGCCAAGAATGATCCTTATCTGCATCCGCCAGCAGCGCTGCAGCTGGTGCAGGAACTCGATGAATACGCGGTTCGCCTGAAGCTGTTTCAAGGCGCTCGGAAGGAGAAAGGTTGATGAATGGTGTTCCAGAGCTGGTGCGGCACCTCCGCGAGGAGATGAGCAAGGTGGTGGTGGGGCAGGATGAACTGCGCAACCAGTGCGTCGTCGCGCTGCTCTGCCGGGGGCACGTGCTGCTGGAGGGAGTCCCGGGAATTGCGAAGACGCTGACGGTCAAGGCGCTGTCACGGCTGATGGGGCTGGGGTTTCAGCGCGTGCAATGCACATCAGACTTGATGCCCGCCGACATTGTTGGAACCAATATTCTGAACATGGCGACCAGCGCCTTCCAGTTGCATCAGGGCCCGGTGTTTACCGACCTGTTGCTGGTGGATGAAGTGAACCGCATGCCTCCGCGCACGCAGGCGGCGCTGCTGGAGTGCATGGAGGAGCATCAGGTTACGATTGACGGCAAAACGTATCCGCTTTCGCAGTTTTTCACCGTGTTTGCCACGCAGAATCCGATTGAATTTGAAGGCACGTATCCGCTGCCGGAAGCGCAACTCGACCGCTTCTTGCTAAAGCTGCGTGTTACTTATCCTGCGGTGCAGGATGAAGTTCAGTTGCTCGCCAACGTGCAGAACGGATTTGAATCACGGGAACTGGAGAAGATGAACTTGACTCCGATCGCGCCCGGGTTGCTTGAACAGGCGCAGCAGGAGGTCAGGTCGGTAACGGTGCAGGAAGCGCTGTTCAGCTACATCGTGCAGATCGCGCGGCGGACGCGAGATTGGCCGTCGCTGTCGCTGGGAGCGAGTCCGCGCGCGGCCGTGAGTTTGATGGCCGTGTCGAAGGCGTTTGCTGCGATGGACGGGCGTGACTATGTGATTCCAGATGACGTGAAGGCGTCGGCGCGTCCCGTGCTGCGGCACCGGATCATGCTGAGGCCCGAGGCCGACCTGGAGGGCATTACGCCAGATCAAGTGTTGGAGGATGTGCTGCGCGCGGTCGAGGTTCCGAAGTGAGCGACGATGTGAGGGAACTCGGCCGGCTGGTTCCACCCGAGGTTGAGGCGCAGGCGAAATCCCACACGAGGTTGGGCGTGGCGTTCGGCGATCGGTTCTTCATGCTTCTTTTTGTGGGGCTGGTGTGGCTGGGGCCGGCTTTCTTTGATCTCCGTTTCGTGTATGCGCTGCTGGCGTGGGATGGGCTGGTTCTGCTGGCGTGGCTTGCCGACCTGGCGCAACTGCCGAAGCCTGCACAACTCTCGGTGCGGCGGTCTTGGCGCTCGCCTGCGGCATTGTCGATTTCATCGGATGTCGATATCACATTGACGAACTCTTCTGGCACGAGCGTGCACGCTACGGTGATCGACACGGTTCCCTTGCAGCTGAGGAATGAGCCGCCAACGCTCACGATTCGGGCGGGGACCAAAGGCGAGGGGACGGCCAGTTACCGCATTCGTCCAGTGCAACGAGGCGACGCCAAACTCGGCGATTGTTATCTGCGCTACCAGAGCCTGGTGCGTTTAGCCGAGCGGTGGGTGCGGGTTTCGCTGGAGCAGACGGTGCGGATTTATCCGAACTTGGACGAAGCCAAGCGGCATTCGATTTATTTGCTGCGCAGCCGGCAGATCGCATTGGAGAAGCGGCAGGCGCGGGTGCGGGGGATTGGCCGCGAGTTCGAGAGCCTGCGGGAGTATCAGCAGGGAGACGAGTATCGCGATATCTGCTGGACCGCGGCGGCGCGGCGCGGCAAGCTTGTGACCCGCATGTACCAGATCGAACGCAGCCAGACGGTGTGGATTGTGATCGATTCTGGCCGGTTGATGCGGGCGCGCGTGGGAGGATTCAGCAAACTGGATCAGGCAGTCAACTCGGCGCTGAGCCTGGCGCAGGTCGCTTTGTATTCCGGCGACCGGGTCGGGCTGATCGCCTACGGGCGCGGGATTCGACAGCAACTTCCAGCGGCCAAGGGAAGCTTGCACTTGCGGCAGCTGATCGAGCGGCTCGCGCTGGTACACGAGGAAGGCGCCGAGGCGGATCACTTGCAGATGGCGGCGCGACTGCTGACGGATCAGAAACGGCGCAGCCTGGTGGTGTGGCTGACCGACCTGGCGGAGACCGCGATGACTCCGGAAGTGATCGAGGCCGCGTCGATGATGATGCCGCGGCATCTGGTTTTGTTTGTCGTGATTGGGCAGCCGGATCTAGGCGAGTTGGCTGCGAAGACGCCGCGGAGCGAGACCGAAATGTATCAGGTGGCGGCGGCACAGGAAATGGTTCACCGGCGCGAGTTGTTGCTGGCGCGGTTGCGGGAGCGCGGCGCGCTGGCGATGGAGGTAAGTTCGGGCGCGGTTTCTGCGGTGCTGGTGAACGCGTATTTGCAGATTAAAGAGCGGAATCAACTGTAAGCTGCCCCCAGCGGCTTAAAGCCGCCATTCCTCCCGGATAACGTACGGCGCGGCTAAAAGCCGCACCCTTTCAAAACGAGGCAGAACGAGACCTTTTCGCATCCTCCTAGGGAACCGGCACGACTTGTCTCGCGAGATTCCATCCTCGAAGCGCGACTTGCGCCGGCCCGCTTGCCGATTTCGCGGGATACTCAATTTCGATTTCGCGGCCCTCCCCGGGGAGCAACGATACATAGTTGTCAGCGTAGTACGCCGGGAGAATCCGCGAACCGTCGGCTGCGTTCAGCAGGGTCAGCTTGGTGGCCAGCGAGGCCGTGGACCCGGTGTTGCGCAGGTTTACTCGCACACGGATGTTGTCGCCGGCACGGGTGAATTTGGCCTCCGCCGACAGCGAGGCAGCAGGAAGACGATTTAAGCGGCGATACGAAACGTTGTCCGCTCCCAGCCAATAGAAATTCCTGGATAGAACTTCGCCGGAAGAGTTGCGCAGTTCCAAGTTCACGAACACGGTCGTTTCCGACAAAAGCAGGGGCGCAAGATCCAGCTTGTATCCCTCGGTGAGGGCGTCGACGGCTGCATCTCGCTTTTCTTCCTTGTGGAGCAACAGCTTGTTCTCGAGGGAATACACGCTGGCAGTGAGCAACAAAGCGGTCTGCGGATTGTTGGTGGTATTGACCACTGCGACGTTGTAGTTCGACAGATCCAGTTGCACGTGCAGCGGCTCGCAAGCCTTTTTGACCGCATAGAAAGAAGATTGCGTGTCGTAATCCGCGTTCAAAATTTGCCAGGTATTGCTGGGCCAGGCGGGCTGGGTCATCCACAAGAGGCGTCCGCTGTTGGGGGACCAGAGATGCGCGTTCATGCCTTCGAAAATTGCACGGTGATCGACGTAGTCGAGCATCTGTGCTTTGCGCTCGAAATCTTCCAGGCTCACCGGTGCGCCGAACTCCGCCTGCATTTGCGCCATGAAGGGAGCCATGTCGCCGTTTCCACTCTGATGCCAGTCGTGGTAGGCCCAGGCATCGCCGATCGGCCACTGATCTTCCTTCGGAATCCAGGCGCGGAATGACTCCAGAGTGGAGAACGACGGTGTTCCGGTTTCCACGGAGAAGCCGTGATTCAGCGCGGTGTAGTAGAGCGATGGGTCCATGTATTTATACGGACCGCTGTTCTGGAGATTGACCTGGTTCGAACTGGGAAAGTAGTAGCGCGTGCCGTCCAGCGAGTCGATCAAATTGATGAGGCCTTCGTTGATGACGGGCTGGGGCACGCCCTCGTTGCGGCCGCACCAGACCACGATCGACGGATGATTGCGGAAGCGCAGAATCGTGTCGCGGGCATTCTCGAGAAACAGCGCCGGGTCCTGAGCTTCAACGTTGTAGTTCTGGGTGGATTCCCAGAAATCGTTCCACACCATCAATCCATACTCGTCGGAGAGATCGTAGAAAGTTTGCTCGGTGTTTTGGCCGACCCAGTTGCGGATGATGTTCAGGTTGGCGTCACGGTGGAGGCGGAAATAGGGCTCGAGATGCTCGCGGGAGACGCGTTTGCGCGAGTCGTCCATGCCCCAATTGCCGCCCCGGGCGGCGATGCGCACGCCGTTGACCTTGATTACAAGGTAGGGGGAAGTTTTCGTGTCGTCGAGCATCTTCACAGAGGGGGACAACTCGCCACCGGGCGCTAGCGACGCGACCCAGGACTTCCATCCGTCTCGCCATTCCGGCGGAAAGTTCGGGGGGAGGGGATCGGCAGCGGGAATTTCGCGCATGCCTTCGTGGCGGACATCGACGACCGGTTCTGGTTTTAGTCTCGCTGTGGTTGGAGAGTATTCCAAACGGCGGAGGTGGCCTGTGCTGTCGAGCAGGCTCAACTCATAGGTGATCTCGCGAATTCCGAACCGCAACTGTTTCGAGTCGGACTCGGAGTTTCCCTCCGAGAAGGCCAAGTGGAGGGCATAGAGGTCGGGCTTGCCATAGCCGTTGGGCCACCACAGGCGCGGATGCTGAATCTTCAGCTGAGCGAATTCAGACGGCGCCAATTTTACGGTACTCTTGCCCGGAGCCAACGTGACTTGCCTGGTCACGGCAATCTCGCCGAACGAAGCTTTCAGTGCTCCAGTCACCGGCGAAGTCGAAAGATTTTCCAGGGGAACCGTGATCTCGACATCGGCACGCGTGGTGTCGGGCAAGGGCAGGGAAGTGACTATCTGCGGGTCGCCAATCTTCACTGCGTTGGTTGCAGTCAGAGTTACAGGTTGCCAGATGCCGGTATCACGGTCGCGGACGGCTGGAATCCAATCCCAGCCCTCGGTGGCCACGAAGGTTGGGCCATCCAGACACATGATGCCGCCATTCTCGCCGGGACCGCCCTTTACGGATTGCTCCTGAGGAATTCCGGGATGAGGCGGAGGCGAAATGCGTACGGCGAGAACATTCGCTTCGTCGGGCTTTACGGTGTCGGTTACGTCAAAGGCGCCGCGGATGAACGCTCCTTTGATCGAGCCAAGTGGCTGGCCATTCAGCCACACGTGTGCTTCGTAGTTGATGCCTTCGAAGGTCAGGGTGAGGCGGCGTCCACTGACAGCTTTGGGCGCGTGAAATTCGAGGCGATACCAATAGTCCTGCTTGTTCAGAGTTTCGGGGATGGCGAGGTTGTTCATCCCGTAATCGGGATCGGGATACACGCCGCGATCGATCATCGTGGTGAGCACAGTTCCGGGGACGCTTGCGGACATCCAAGCTTCCGCGTTGAAGCCGGTCAGTGAGATGGCTGGGCCGTCTTCCGTCACTTTGGGCGCGGGAATCATGCGCCAGCCGGCGGCGAGCGTCCACTGGTTTTCGCCTCTCGGCTGGAGAATCTCCTGCGCGGTCAGGGTCTTCGCGACTGGAGGCGAGAATGGCGCATTGCTGCGCGGCATGGTGGCAGGATCTTGAGGCGCCCGATAACCAGCCTGGCCTCGGGTTTGCACGGGCCACGGCTTCGAGCCTTCTTCGAATTCGATGCTGGAGAAATCCGCGAGCGTTTGAGAGAGCCGTTTGAGTTCATCGCTGGTCAAGGCGCTTCGGACCAGAGTGAGAGACGCGATGGATCCTCCGAAATGGCGCCAGTTCTGAGAAGGCGACGAAGGAGGGGCGATCATGAGGACCGGGCTGACGCTTCCCAAATCCAGCTTGCCGCTGGCGATCTGGGCACCGTCGCTGTAAAGGCTGAAGGCTTCGCCGTTGAAGGTCGCGGCCACGAAGTGCCATTTTCCGGGGGCGAGCGCAGCAGCTCCGGTGAGGGTGTTGTCCTTGCCCATCCACAGAATCAAGTGCTCGCCGTCCAGCGCGAGATACCGCGAAAACTCTTCCGTTGGCTCGCCAAAGCCTGCGATTAGGCTTGTTGTCTTCAGCGCTTCGGCAGGTTTCACCCAGCTGTAGAGCGACCAGGGGGAATCCGCGCGCAGAACCGGGTCGGTTTTCACCAGAGGCTTCCTGAGGCCATCGCCGTCGGGCAGGAACACGGCATTGAACGGGCCGTAGAAAGGGGGATCGTTCGTGACCTGCGCCTGGGCGGGAACGCGTACGGCCGTTGCCATCAGACCTATCGAAATCATCGCAGACGAAATCAGAAGGCGAAACGCAGGACACGAAATCTTCATGAAGGCTCCGAACTTGTGGAGATAGGTGCTGGCGGTGAAGGTGAATCGTATCAGGACTGGTTGCGGCATTCCAGGCCGGTATGTAAATTTCGAATGAGCCGCATCGAAAAAACGGATAGGGATAGTTGATTAAACTGATTGACCCCGACGTAGCGCTCTCGTAGGCTATCTTACAGGATGTCGTCTCATGTCCATCATCGCCACCACCATCACGCGCATGGCGCGACGGCGGCGATGTACACCTGAGATTGCAGACTTGATCTAACAGCACTCTTCAGGAGTTTCGGCCCGCTGACGCGAGAACGCTCAGCGGGCTTTTTATTTTTTTCTTAGAGAAGGGATGTACGGGTATGAATACGGAATTTGACTTCGACAAAATGGGCGGACTGCTTCCCGCCGTGGTTCAGGATTCGGCCGATGGAGAAGTGTTGATGGTGGGGTTCATGAATCGTCAAGCGCTGGAGCGGACTTTGGAGGGCGGATACGTGACGTTCTTCAGCCGGACGCGCCAGAAATTATGGTTGAAGGGCGAGAGCTCGGGAAACCGGCTGCGGGTCGTCTCGGTGCACACGGACTGCGACCGCGACACTCTGCTGCTGCGGGTCCAGGTGGAGGGAGCGGGCGTGGTCTGCCACCGTGGAACCCGATCCTGTTTCACAGAATCTGTGCTTCAACGTGCGCCCGATGCGAGTGCGGCGATTGCGAAGGAGACGCGATGAAGCTACGCATCGGAATTCCTAAGGGCAGCTTGCAGGAGGCGACCTTGCAGCTATTCGCGCGCGCCGGCCTGCCTGCGTACACGAATGGCCGGTCGTATTTCGCCAGCACGGCTGATCCAGAAATCGATTGCATGTTGATCCGGGCGCAGGAAATGGCCCGCTATGTCGAGCATGGCGCCATTGACGCGGGCCTGACTGGGCTCGACTGGGTGATCGAGAGCGGACTGGAAGTCATCACCGTGAGCGATTTGATTTACGCCAAGCGCAGCCGGGGCAAAGTGCGATGGGTGCTGGCGGTTCCGGAGGATTCTTCGGTGCAGCGGGCGGAAGAACTCTCGGGAAAAATCGTCGCCACCGAACTGGTGAAAGTCACGCGCGACTACTTCCTCAAGAAAGGCGTCGAGGTGCGGGTGGAGTTTTCATGGGGCGCGACGGAAGTCAAGCCACCCATGCTGGCGGACGCTATTGTCGAAGTGACCGAGACGGGGAGTTCGCTCAAAGCTAACCGGCTCCGCATTCTCGAGATGGTGCTGGAGTCGAACACGCAGTTGATCGCCAACAAGTGTTCGTATGCCGATCGCGGCAAGCGGCGAAAGATCGACAACCTGGCATTGATGCTGCAAGGGGCAATGGAAGCGCAAGACCGGGTGGGGTTGATGCTGAACGTCCGCAAGGAACACCTGGCGGCGGTATTGGCGGTGTTGCCGGCGCTGCAGAAGCCGACGATTTCTCACCTGAGTGATGAGGATTGGCTTGCGGTGAATACGGTGATCGACGAAGGGGCGGCGTGGGATGTGATTCCGCGGCTGAAAGAGGCGCAGGCGCAAGGCATTGTTGAATATCCGCTGAATAAGGTGGTGCTGTGATGCGGATCGTCTCCGGCCGCGAGGCAGGCGCCATGGTGGAACGGCTGGCCGCACGGAGCTCGCGGCTCAGCGGGCTGGAGCTGCGAGTGCGGCGGATTATCGATGGTGTTCGTCGCGGCGGGGAACGGTCGCTTCGGAAATATGCGGCGCGGTGGGATGGGTTGGGTCCGAAACAGTCTCTGCGGGTGTCGGAGGCGGATATGGCGGCGGCGTGGCGAACGGTTGCGCCAGAGTTGCGCACGTCTCTGCGTCAGGCTGCGCAGAACATTCGCCGTTTTTGCGAGTGGCAAATGCCGGGCAACTGGATGCGGACACGCGATGGAATCTCTCTCGGTCAAATGGTTCGTCCGCTGGAGTCCGTAGGCTGCTACGTGCCGGGCGGGCGCAACCCGCTGGTCTCCACCGTGTTGATGACCGTGATTCCGGCGCAGGTGGCGGGAGTGAAGAACATCCGCGTGGTGTCACCCAAGCCCCCAGCGGAGGTTTTGGCGGCGGCGGCGATGCTGGGGGTGCATGAGTTTTACCGCGTGGGTGGAGCGCAGGCGGTCGCGGCTTTGGCGTACGGCACCAACAGCATTCCGCGAGTGGACAAGATTGTGGGGCCGGGGAATGCGTATGTCACGGTGGCGAAGAAGTTGGTCTCGTTCGACTGCGCGATTGATTTTCTTGCCGGGCCTACAGAGGCCGTCATTTTGAATGGCTCGCCGAGAAAGTCGGCGGTTCCGGAATTCATTGCGGCTGATCTGGTCGCACAGGCCGAGCATGATCCGGAGACGCTGACCGTCTTGATCACGACGTCGCGAGAGCTGGCGCGATCGGTGAGGGCGAGTGTGGCGAAGCTTGCGAAAGGAAATCCGACCGCGCAGGAATCGTTGTGGGTGCGCGGCGCAATACTCGTTGCGGCGTCGCGGAAACAGGGGAGGGAGTGGGCCAACCGACTGGCGCCGGAACACATCACCATCTCTGCGGAGGACTTGCCCTTCATTCAGAATGCGGGCTCGGTCTTCGTGGGGGATTACTCGGCGCAGGCAGCGGGTGATTACGCCTCTGGGCCGAACCATGTATTGCCGACTTCGGGGCAGGCTCGATTTCGAGGAGGTTTAAGCGTGACGGATTTTGTCAAGATCATTACGGTGCAGCAGCTTTCTGCAAAGGGGTTGAAGCGGATAGCCCCCGCGATCGAATGTCTCGCCGGGGCGGAAGGATTGCCCGGGCATGCGCGGTCGGTCCGCGTGAGGTGTGAACATGCTTAGTCCACGAGAAGCGGTGCGCACTCTGCCTTCGTACCATCCGCCGCTGGCGGGGCGAGACGGACTGCGTCTGGATTTCAACGAGAATACGGTTGGGTGCTCACCGCGAGTTCTCGCGCGGCTGCGGCAGTTGGGTCCGGAACAACTCGCCAGTTATCCCGAGCGTGAGCCGGTGGAAGCGGCGGTGGCTGACATTTTGGGGATCGCGGCGCCGGAACTGCTGCTGACCAATGGCGTGGATGAAGCGATCCATCTGCTCTGTTCGACATATCTTGAGGCCGGTGACGAAGCGTTGATCGTTGTGCCCACGTATTCGATGTATCGCATTTATATGCTGGCGGCGGGCGCGCAGGTTGTCAGCGTGCCGGCGGGCAAGGATTTTCAGTTTCCGGGCGACGATGTGTGTAATCGCATTAGGAAGCGCACACGATTGATCGCCATCGCAAACCCGAACAATCCCACTGGAACGGTCACGTCACTGGAAGATCTGCGGCGAATCGCTTGCTCCGCGCCCGACGCCGCGTTGCTCGTGGATGAAGCCTACTTTGAGTTCTACGGGCAAAGCATGCTGGCTGCGCGAAACGAGTTTCCCAACCTTTTTGTGGCGCGCACTTTTTCCAAGGCCTACGGGATGGCTGGGTTGCGCGTCGGCATGCTGGTTGGTGAAGCGGAACAAATGCGCGCGGTGCGGCGGGTGAGTTCTCCATACAACGTGAATGCGGTGGCCCTGGCGTGCCTGCCGGAGGCACTCGCCGATCAAGCTTACATTCAGCAGTATGTGAGCGAGGTTCTGGAGTCGCGAGCACGGCTGGAGCGGGCTCTCGAAGCCAGCGGAATTCAATTTTGGCCCAGCCAGGCGAACTTTGTGCTGACACGTGTCGGTGCGGCATCGTCGTTTGTGGAGAGCATGCGGCGGCGCGGCATTCTGGTTCGCGATCGTTCGGGGGATCACGGGTGTGAGGGATGCGTGCGCATCACGCTAGGGCCGCGTGCGCATACGGATCGATTGCTAAATGCGCTCCAGGAAACGAGCGAAGAGCTTGGTATTGCGCAAGGAGCGCCGCGGCGATGAGAAAGGGAAGCATCAAGCGCGTCAGCAAGGAGACGCAGATTCAGATCTCGCTCACGATTGAGGGGCGCGGGCGGTACCAGGTGTCCACCGGTATTCGCTTCTTTGATCACATGCTGGAACTATTCGCGCATCACGGAGGGTTCGATCTGAAACTGAAGGCCCGCGGCGATCTCGATGTGGACCAGCACCACACCGTGGAAGATGTTGGGATCGTCCTTGGGCAGGCCTTTGACAAGGCGCTCGGCAGCAAGCGCGGCATTTTGAGAGCGGGATATTTCTTGATGCCGATGGACGAGACTATGGGAATGGCCGCGGTGGATTTCTGCGGACGCACCGCCGCGGTGGTGGACACCAAGGTGCGCACGCGGCTGGTGGGCGACCTGCAGGCCGAACTGGTAGACGACTTCTTCGAGGGATTTGCCCGGGGCGCGCGGGCCAATGTGCACGTGAAAGTGCTATACGGACGGTCGAGCCATCACAAGATTGAGGCGCTGTTCAAGGCCTTTGCCCGGGCGTTGCGCGCGGCTTGCTGGCGCGATCCGCAGATGGTGCGCCTGTTGCCCAGCACAAAAGGGGTGCTGTGATGATCGCGATTGTGGATTACGGAGCCGGGAATCTGGTTTCGGTGAAGAAGGCGCTGGACTGGCTGGGGCAGGAGTGTGCCATTACTTCCGATCCGGGGCAGGTTGAAAAAGCGACGAAGATCGTGCTGCCGGGCGTGGGCCACTTTGCTTCGACGGCGGCGCTCGCACGCTCGGGTTTGCGGGATGCGATTGCGGATGCCATCGGGCGCGGAGTGCCGTTCCTGGGCATCTGCGTCGGCATGCAGTGGATGTTTGAGCGGAGCCGGGAATCACCGGAGACACCCGGGCTGGGCGTGCTGCGCGGCGAATGCGAGCGCTTTCCGACGAGCGTGAAGTCGCCGCATGTCGGTTGGAACCAGCTTGAAGTGGACCCGTCGTCGCGCCTGTTGCGCGGTGTGCCGTCGTTATCGTTTGTGTACTTCACGCATTCGTTCCGCGCGCCGGTCACCGGGACGACCGTGGCGTGCTGCGACTACGGCGGCCGGTTCTCCGCTGCGGTGGAGCGGGATCATCTGTTTGGGGTGCAGTTTCATCCCGAAAAATCCGGGGAGATTGGGTTGAAGATGCTGGGCAATTTCTGTGAGCTCTGACATGCTGACGAAACGCATTATCGCTTGCCTGGATGTGGACGGTGGCCGCGTCGTGAAAGGCGTGCAGTTTGAGAATCTGCGCGATGCGGGTGATCCGGCTGAACTGGCGAAGGCGCATAGCACGTCGGGTGCGGACGAAATCGTGCTTCTGGACATTTCCGCGGCCCACGAACGGCGGGCCACGCTACTCGATACCGTGCGGAGAGCCGCCCGTCAGTTGTTTATTCCGTTCACCGTGGGTGGAGGCATTCGCACGTTGGAAGATGCGGCTGCGGTGTTTTCGGCGGGCGCGGACAAGATCAGCATTAATTCTGCGGCACTCGCGGATCCCGCGGTGATTACGCGGATCGCGGAGCGGTTTGGTTCGCAGGCTGTAGTGGTTGCGATTGATGCTAAACGGTGCGAGGAGGCGTCGCGCTGGGAAGCGTACACGCACGGAGGGCGCGCGACGAGCAATCGCGATGCGGTGGAGTGGGCGCAAGAGGCGGAAGACTGCGGCGCGGGAGAGATTTTGTTGACTTCGATGGATCGCGACGGCACAGGCGTGGGTTTCGATTGCGATCTCACACGAGCCGTGGCCGACTCGGTTGGGATTCCCGTGATTGCCTCTGGCGGCGCGGGCGGCGCACGTCATTTTGTCGAAGTCTTCCGCGAGGGCCACGCCGATGCCGCGCTGGCTGCGTCGATCTTTCACTATGGTTTCAGCAGGCTGGTGGACCTCAAGCAAGAAATCGGCTCTCAGGGAGTTCCGGTGAGGTGGCCATGCTGATCCCTTCGATCGACTTGATGGGCGGCAAGATTGTGCAACTGGTTCAGGGCAAGAAGAAGGCGCTGGAGTTCGACGACTTCGAGGAGTGGGTGACGCGCTTCACGAAGTATCCGCTGGTGCAACTCATTGATCTTGACGCTGCCATGGGGAAGGGCGACAACGCGGAACTGGTTCGGGAATTGGCTCGGCAGTTGCCGTGCCAGGTTGGCGGCGGCATTCGTTCCGTGGAAGCCGCTCAGGCCGCCATGGCGGCCGGAGCTCAAAGGGTTATCCTCGGATCTGCGCTGTTCGCTGATGGCAAGCTGGATGAGGGCTTCGCAGAAGGGATCGCCAACGCGGTCGGCGCCGACCGACTGGTCTTTGCTCTCGATGCGATTGGTGGTCGAGTGACGATTCACGGGTGGCGGAAGGTGACCGACGTCAGTCCGCTGCACATGATTCAGATGCTCGATCCGTGGTGCGGAGCATTTCTGTATACACACGTGGACACGGAAGGTTTGTTGCAGGGGTTCCCGCAGGATGTAGTTCGCCCGCTGCGAGAGGCTACGGCGAAGCAACTCATCGCGGCGGGCGGAATTCGGTCACAAGCAGAGATCGACGAACTCCATGCGATCGGCGTAGATGCCGTGGTTGGAATGGCTATCTACCAGGGACTTGTTATCGCTTAGCATTCTGCGAACTGCATTCATCTTCGAAAGCCTAGAATTTCAATCCGACGGCGCTGCTGAGGAAGGCGGCGATCGGCGACATGGCGCGGCAGGCCGCGACGAAGGTCGACATGAATTTCGGGCCACAGACCTGTTTGTCGGTGAAGTTCACGGCTGTGCCGAGATCGCGAAGCTTGAGATCTTCCACGAATTCGTGATCGGCAGGAAAGCCTCGAGGTGGACGCTGGAGTTTAGAGGCATCGTCCCAGTTGAGCAATTTGCGGACCGCACGCCATTCCGTGGGGCGCGAGACAATCGCATTCCGTACCTTGAGCAGAATGGGAGGCTCGGGGTGCCAGAGGCCGGACGCGGCGAAACATCCACCGGGCTCGAAGTGGAGATAAAAGCCGGGAGAGTGAACGTCTTTGCCGCGATGGGAAAAGCGCATGGCGACGTGCGTTTTGTATGGGCGTTTGTCGTGGGAGAATCGCGTGTCGCGGTAAATGCGAAACATGGAGCCACGCGAGGGGCGGGGGTCGGCGACGAGATACGGTGTAATTTCGGACAAGGGTAGGGCGAAGTCGGTAATGAAATGCAGGGCTGGCTGGCGTACGCAGGTTTCCCATTCGTCTTTGTGAGCCTGGAACCACTCGCGCTTGTTGTTGCGCTTGAGGCGAGTCAAAAACCGGAAGAACTCAGGAGTGAAGTAAGGGGGCATTCAAGATAAGGTAAGAAGAGACGGAGGAAAAGTAAAGTGCGGCTCGGTTGAAAAGGCGCCATTGACGCTGGTAGATGCGCCATGTTTCGATGAGACGTGCCGAGTCCGAAACCTGCTCTCCCGGTCGACGCCATTCTGCCGGAGATTCTTGATTCCTTAGAGCTGCGTCCTAATCTTGTGATCATAGCCGCACCGGGTGCGGGAAAGACCACCCGAGTGCCGCCCGCGCTGCTTGGAATTGTGAGCGGCGACTTGGTGGTGCTCGAACCGCGCCGGATTGCGGCGCGGCTAGCAGCGCGTCGGGTCGCATGGGAACTCGGCGAACAGGTCGGAGAGACTGTCGGATACCAGATCCGGTTTGAAGAAGCGGTGGGCCCACGCACGCGGCTGCGATTCGTGACTGAGGGCGTACTCACGCGGCGCCTGCTTTCTGATCCCCATCTGAAGGGCGTGGCGGCCGTGGTGCTCGATGAATTTCATGAGCGCCACCTCGAGAGCGACCTCGCCCTGGCATTGTTGAAACGCTTGCAGAGGACGCGGCCCGATCTGCGAATCGTGGTCATGTCGGCGACTCTCGATGCCGATCCTGTGGCGAAATATCTTGACGCTTGTCCCATTGTTCGTTCCGAAGGAAAGCTGTTCGACCTTTCAATCGAACATCTGCCGTACTCGCCGGAGCCACTCGAAGTACAGGTGATGAATGCAGTCGAGTTGCTGGTCGACACCAGACACTCCGGCGACACTCTGGTGTTCCTGCCTGGAGCGGTAGAGATTCGTCGCGCGATGCGGGCGTGCGATGGGATTGCTCGGCAGGCGGGATTGCTGGCGCTTCCTCTGCATGGGAGTCTGCCGCCGAAGGAGCAGGACCGGGCACTCGCTCCCGCATCTCAGCGGAAACTGATCTTCGCTACCAATGTCGCGGAAAGTTCAATTACCGTCGAGGGTGTGACTGCCGTAATCGATAGTGGGCTGGCGCGTTTCGCGAGCTATTCGCCGTGGAGTGGGTTGCCGACGCTTCACGTCGGCCGAGTGAGCAAGGCCTCGGCGAAGCAGAGAGCGGGGCGGGCGGGGCGCACCGCACCGGGGCGAGTTTTGCGGCTCTACACCGAGGAAGATTACTCGCGTCGAGTGGAACAAGATGCGCCGGAAATCCTGCGCAGTGATCTATCGCAGCTTTGCCTGGCTCTGCGGGCGATGCAGATTGCCCACGTCAACGATATCGCCTGGCTGGATGCCCCGACCGCTGCAGCGGTTGAGCGGGCTGAGTCGCTGCTGGATCGCCTGGGTGCCAGCGGAAGCATGGCGCAGAGTCTGGCGCGGTATCCGCTGCCTCCCCGGCTGTCACGAATTCTCGTGGAGGCTTTGACGCGTGGGGTGGGAGAGGACGGCTGTGTAGCCGTGGCTCTGCTCGGGTCGGGCGTGCATGTCGAACGGAATGATCTGCTCGCCGCGATGGACTTGGAGCCGGACCACCGCATGCAGCAGCACATCGCCCAGCTGCGCAGAATTGCGCGGATTTCCGGGCAGAGAAAACATGACGACGACGCTCTGCTGATGTCCGTACTCGCGGGTTTTTCAGATCGTGTGGCGCGACTGCGGGCAGGGAACCAGGTGCTGCTTTCGACGGGAGGCTCGGCGGAACTGGCCGGGGAGCCTCCACGATACGAGTTCATGATCGCGGTTGATGCCGAAGATCGCAAAGAGAAACCACTGCCGCTGATCCGAATGACGGCGCGGATCGAGCCGGAGTGGTTGATTGACCTGTTTCCGGATCGCGTGAAAGAACTATCCAACGTGGTGTGGAATCGCAAGGCAGAGCGGGTGGATGCGGTGAGCGCGCTGCAATATGACGACCTCGTAATCCAGGAATCACGAGGTGCCGTACCGGAAGCGCAAGCCGCGGCCGAACTGCTCGCTCAGAAGGCACTGGAAGTGGGCGTCGAGCGTTTTGTCGACGTGGACGCCCTGAATGAATTCATGGGGCGCGTTGAATTCGCCGGTCTTGAGGTGCCGGATGTCCCGCAGGCGCTTCGTGAGCTGTGTTTGGGATTGCGAAATTTCGCGGAGTTGAAGAAAAGGGCGGCGGACTTGGTTTCTGTGCTTGAAGAGAAGATGCGGGCGCAACGGTTGCGTGAGATTGCCCCGGCGAGCATCCGTTTGCAGAATGGCCGCCAAACCAAGGTTCATTATGAGCGCGGTAAACCGCCATGGATCGCATCCCGCTTGCAGGATTTTTTCGGCATGCGCGACACGCCGCGGATTGGACCCGAGCGAACGCCGGTGGTGGTGCACCTGCTAGCTCCGAATCAGCGCGCGGTGCAGACGACTACCGATCTTGCGGGATTTTGGGTGCGACTCTACCCAGAAGTGCGGCGGGAGTTGATGCGGCGCTATCCCAAGCACGCGTGGCCGGAGCGGCCGTAAGGTTCTGAATGCGCGCCTTGTGGGATAACGTATTAGACTTTCGGGAAGGACAAGTATGGCTTGGGCTGCCAGAATCTATAGCAAGGGCGAGATCGATCGTGCCGGTGCAGCGCTAGCGGCTGTGCCGGACGAGAGAATAGGGCACGACTGTCCCGAGATCGAGGATTTCGTGGCACGCGCCATGCAGCGAGAAGCGGATATTCGCGTTTTAGATAATTGGCGCTCCTGTCATGCGTACCCGCTACAGGTTGTCAAGATGACGCTACTTAGGCGAGCAAGAAAGATTGATCCGGATGCGCTAGTGGCCCAACGACTGAAACGACGACCATCAATCGAGATTAAATTACGCGATAACCCGAACATGAAGCTATCGCAGATGCATGACATTGGGGGCCGTCGCGCCGTTCTCTCAACCGTCAAACATGTTCGCAAGCTGGTCGACAAGTACAAGGAATTTCACGCCAAGAGTCCGAAAGATCGTTCTGATTGGGATGGATCGGATGATTTCGACTATATCGCTCGTCCCAAGCCCGACGGCTATCGGAGCGTCCACTTGGTATTTCGTTTCAAAAGCCCTAGCGACGACCGCGCCGTGTATAACGGGCAACGCATTGAGATACAGATCCGATCGAGACTTCAGCATTCATGGGCCACTGCTGTCGAAACCGCCCAATTGTTCACCGGACAAGCTCTTAAATCGAAAGTGAAGAAGGCCAACGACGATTGGCTGCGTTTCTTTGCGCTAACAAGTAGCGCCTTTGCGATCCGGGAGGGATGTCAGCCTGTGCCAGGAACTCCGGACAATCGAGGAGAGATAATTGCTCAGTTGCGGGGGATCATCGGGCGTACGGAGATCATGCAGAGCCTGCGCGATTGGAATGATACGGTGCATATGCTGGAGGTAAAGGAAATCCCGGGAGCATATTTCTATGTGCTTACTCTTGACTTAGCGAAGAAGTTACTAAATATTCAGTCATTTCGGAAGGACGAAGCCGTAGCGTCTCAGGCGGCATACGACAAATCCGAAAAGAGTGCCGAAGCTACCCCGAACGTTGAAGTGGTTCTTGTATCAGTTGAGGATTTGGACTCATTGCGCAGGGCATACCCAAACTACTATGTAGACACTAAAGGATTCATGGATTCAGTGGATAGAGAGCTTGAGATACCGTAGTCTGCAGGGAGGGCGCCGTGCCGATCGTGTCGCGGATGGTCCGTTACTTGGCTGTCCTGGCTCTCTTTACTGGAGCGTCTGATGGGACGACAGCGGTTGTTATCAGAAGTGATACTTTCGTTCTCATCGGTGCTGATAGCCTTGTCTCAACAGTAAACCCAGAAACCGGGCGGGGTGGGTTTGTTGCCTGCAAGATCGTCCAGACAGGTCGATTCTTCGTGGTCGTCACTAACTTCTTCGGCGAAGGCGGCTCAGCTGGATTCAATGCATATGCTGTGCTACAAGACATTGCACAGAAAGAAGTAACAGCTGTCGCCATTGCAGATCGATTTGAGAAGGTTGCTCTAAAACCGTACTTGAAGTTCCTCGCAAACTTCCAGAAGATGAATGCGGCTGTGTTTAACAAATATTGCAACAACAAAGAGTGCATGCAACTACTCGTGGCCGACTATAACGGTGGTAATCCGACGTATGCACTTAGAAGATTTCAGATTGTTCTGAAACACAATGTTCCGACAGTTAAAATACTACCTAACCGCGATTGCCCCGGAACGTGTCCTATTCATACTAGCAACATAGTCATAGGCGACAATATCGAGGCTGGTCCTCTTGCTCAATCCCCAATCTTCTGGGCCCAGCACTCGCTAGCATCTGGCATCGAAGAACTCATCCATACGGAGGCAGTCGCCCGTCCCAACGAAGTTGGAGGTAAGGTTACTATCTTGGCGTTGGACCAGAACGGACCTCATTGGGTGCCGGGCTATCAAGGTGTCTGTCCTGATTTGACGGCAGAAGACGAGGGGACGCATCAGGCACCAAATCGACGCACGGATCTGCCAGAGCAATCTCGTACACTGATGTGGATAATTGTTGCAGCGGTTCTTCTAGCTCTCGGTATACTTTGGTACGCGATTAGCCACCGGAGGACTGGTAAGTAATTTCTGCACAACGCAATCCCACAAATCCAGCAGGAGACGGACATTGGCGGACCATCATCATCAAGGAATGTCTTCCAGGTTAAACACTCGTTCCATCAGCAGCCATTTTTCTCCGGTCTTGGCTTGGGGCAGCATTTTCTGAAACGTGCCCATGAGCACCTCCCACTCTTGTACGCGCGGGTTGAGTTGGTCGGCCTTGGCCTTGGCCTCGAACGAGAAAGACTCGTTCACCTCCATGATCATGAACATGCGTGTGCCGAGCAGATAAATTTGCATGTCCTCAATGCCGGAGTCTTTGATGCTTCGGGTGATCTCGGGCCATATCTTTTCGTGATAGCGCTTGTATTCGGCGATCAGCTTGGGATCGTCCTTCAAATCGAGAGTCAGACAGAAGCGTCGTTTCATTCGACCTCGGTAGCAGGAATGGCCAAGGGGGTGTCCGCGTTCGCGACCGCGGCGGGGCGATATCCCCACATTGCAAAGTAGAACACGTAGGCGTGACAGATCAGGGGAATCACAAACGCGCGTTGAATATTCCAGGCATCGGAAATCCTGCCCATGATCCACGGGCAGACCGCACCTCCGATGATGGACATGACCAGCAGGGAGGATCCCAGCTTCGTGTACGGGCCCAGGTTCTTCAGGCTCAACGCGAAAATCGTCGGGAACATGATGGAATGGAAAAAACCGATCAGCACGATGGCCCAGACTGGCGCTGTGCCTGCAGCAAAAAGAATGACGAGCAGGCAGAGCAGCGAGCCACCGGCAAACAGGCTGAGCAGACGCGGCGCCGCGACCTTTTTCATGACGGCTGAACCAGCAAAACGTCCGATCATGAAGCCTGCCAGGTGTGCCTGCAAATAGTGGGCCGCCGCTTTTTCATGAGTGCCAGGCAGAGTGAACTCGCTGAAGCGGATAATGAAGCTCCCCACTCCGACTTGCGCCCCTACGTAGAAAAATTGGGCGATCACGCCCTTGATTAAATGTGGAAAAGCAAAAGTGCCGCTGAGCTTCGCGTTGGAAGTTTCAACGCCGTCAATGCTGGTCTCGCGGATCTCCGGTAGTTTCGTCAGGAAGATGAGCAACGCAACGAACAGGAAGACTCCGGTGATGACTAGGTAAGGAGTCTTTACCATGTTGGCCTCGGAGACTCGATATCCCAACAGTTGTGCCGGGGTCATGGCTGCGAGTTCCGCGGGAGTGTGCTCGATGCCCGAGAGAATGAATCGGGAGCCGACCAGGGCGATCATTACTGCACCGGCGGCGTTGAACGATTGGGCCAGGTTCAGCCGCCGTTCCGAGCTTTCCGCGGGGCCGAGTGTGGTCACATAAGGATTGGCAGCGACTTCAAGGACTGACTGTCCACACGCCATCAGAAAGAGAGCGAAGAGAAAAAATCCGTAAACTCTCACCGAAGCGGCAGGAATAAACAGGATCGTGCCGGTCGCGCAAACCAGCAGCCCGATGAGGATTCCCCGTTTGTAGCCGACGCGCTGCATCAGCCATCCGGCGGGCAGAGCAGCGAGGCAATAGCCACCGAAGAAGGCGACCTGGATCAGCGACGAACCCGAATCCGTGAGACCGAATGCCTTCTTGAAGTGCTGAATAAGAACATCGTTCAGGTTGACGCCGATGGCCCACAGAAAGAAAAGGCTGGTCACCAGGACTAGCGGTACGACGTAGCGACGCTCGGTAAGGGGCGCGGATTGAGTCATTCGGAGGTCCTCACGTCAGCGCGCGATCCAGGTGAACGTAGCCGCCGTCGACGAACAAATGCTGGCCCGTGGTGTGGCTGGACTTGGCCGAAAGCAGAAATACCACCATCGCAGCAATCTCCTCCGAAGTGGTCATCCGCTGCCCGAGTGGAATCTTGGTGAGGATAGTCTTCAGTTTGTCCTCCGGATTCGGAAAAGTGTCGAGCCAGCTGCGGTAGAGCGGCGTCATGACTTCGGCGGGAATCACAGTGTTGACCCGAATGCCGTAGGGCAGGAGTTCCGCTGCCCATTCGCGCGTGAGCGCCATGATCGCGCCTTTTGAGGACGCGTAGCCCGACGTACTCCCTTGCCCGGTGACCGCAGTCTTAGAGCCCACGTTGACGATCGTGCCGCGCGAGCGTTTCAAGTGGGGCAGGGCATAGTGAGCCATGCCATAGTAGTGCACCAGGTTGCGGTTGAGCGAGGCCACGTATTCCGCGACGCTGCCGGATTCCAGGCCGACTTTGTCATTGCGTCCGGCGTTATTTACGAGCGCATCGATGCGGCCGAACTTCTGCAAAGTTTGCTCGACGGATTGCGAACAGCTTTCCGGCGTGGCGAGGTCGACGGTGATGAGTCCGCAGACGGCGCCCCCAGTCTGGAGTTCGGTTTGCAGTCGTTTGCCAGCGTCGGCATCGCGGCCGACAATAACTGGGATGGCGCCTTCGGCAGCGCAGGCGTGGACAATCGCCGCACCGATTCCCTTGGCGCCGCCGGTGACGATGACTACTTTATCTTTCAGTTGCAAGTCCATGGGTTAGCCTCGCAGGTTGATGAAGCCGCCATCGATCGGATAGTCCACGCCGGTAATGAACGCGGCTTCGTCCGAGCATAGGAACAGGGCCAGGGAAGCGACTTCCGCGGGCTCGGCCATTCTTCCAATGGGCTGCGATTTTGACAGCTTGTCGAACATTTCCTGCTCGCGTCCGGGATAGTTCTTCTGCAGATAGCCGTCGACGAACGGAGTGTGAACCCGGGCCGGCGAAATGCAATTGCAACGGATGTTGTGCACGAGATAATCTCGGGCCACGGAAAATGTCATGGCGAGAATGGCTCCTTTACTCATGGAGTAGGCGAAACGGTCGGGCAGACCGGCGGATCCGGCAATCGACGCCAGGTTCACGATCACGCCGCCACCGGAGGTTTTCATGTGCCCGACGACGGCGTGCATGCAGTTGTAGAATCCTTTGACGTTGACTCGAAGGACGCGGTCGAAATCTTCTTCGGTCGTGCTCTCGACCGTCCCGATATGCGAAATTCCGGCGTTGTTAATCAGGATGTGGACGCGCTCGCGGCGAAAAAACTCGTCGAACGAGGCTTTCACGCCCTGCTGTTTGGTCACATCGCAAAGGTGAGCTGAGGCAGTGCCGCCGGCGGCAGCGATGCGCTGGCAAGTGGCGGCGGCGGCAGGTTCGTCCACGTCCAGAATGCGAATCACCGCGCCCTGCGCCGCCAATCTCAACGCGATGGCCTGACCAATGCCACTTCCGCCGCCTGTGACTACGGCGACTTTACCATCGAGGCGGAAATTGCGCGCGTCCGTGCTTGGATAGCTCAGAGCGATACGCCTCGTTTCCAGGGGATGAAATCTTCCTGAGCCTTCTGCTCGGCTTTCGTTCGGGTTGCGCCGCTCGCGACCTGAATGACGAAATCCAGGATGGTCTCGCCCATCTGCTCGATTGTTGTCTGTCCGGCGACGACGGCTCCGGTGTCGATGTCGATGATGTCGTGCATGCGCTGCGCCAAATCTGAGTTGGTGGCGAGCTTTACGACTGGAGCGATCGGGTTTCCGGTCGGTGTGCCGAGACCGGTTGTGAACAAAACGACGCTCGCTCCAGCACCGACTTGTGCGGTAACGCATTCCACATCGTTGCCCGGGGTGCATTGCAGGTTTAGGCCGGGGTCGGTTGAGTACTCAGGATAGTCAAGAACCGCAGTGACTGGAGACGTGCCGCCCTTCTTGGCTGCTCCAGCGGATTTCATGGCGTCCGTCAAGAGTCCGTCGCGCATATTGCCGGGAGACGGATTCATGTCGAAGCCCGAGCGCACGGCCGCAGCTCGGGCAGCGTAATCGCGCATCAGTTGGATAAATCGATTGCCAACAGTTTTGCTTTTGCCACGATTAATGAGTTCCTGTTCTACTCCACATAGCTCCGGGAATTCAGACAGAATGGTTCGACCGCCGAGGGCGGCGAGGAGATCGGCCGTGTGTCCGATTGCGGGATTCGCTGAGATGCCAGAGAATCCGTCCGAACCGCCGCACTTCAGGCCGACGCACAAATCGGCGAGGGGAGCAGGCGTGCGCTGAGCCTTGTTGGCATCGACCAGCCCGAGAAACGTTTGCCGGATCGCATCGGACATCATGGCCGCTTCCGAGCCACTGCGCTGCTGTTCGAGCATAAACAACGGCTTGTCGAACTTCGGATTGCGTTTGCGAATCTCTTCGCGCAGGATCGGGATCTGGGCGTGCTGGCAGCCCAGGCTCAGCACTGTCGCGCCGGCAACGTTAGGGTGGTGAATGTAGCCGGCGATGAGCCCGCACAGATTGTTGGAATCTTCGCGCGTTCCGCCACAGCCGCCTTCGTGCAGCAGAAAGCGGATGCCGTCGATATTTGCGAACAGCCGGCTGCGTTGGGCGGGAACCACATCAGCGGGCAGAGCGAGAGCATCGATCCGTTCCGTCTGACCTTCCCGATACAGCTTTGCCAGTTCGGCAACCTGGCGGCGATAGACCTGGGGAGCGGCGAAGCCCAGTTCTTCTTCGAGTGCCTGCTTCAGGACTTGAATGTTCTTGTTCTCACAAAATACGAGCGGCACGACGAGCCAGTAGTTTCGTGTGCCCACTTGACCGTCGGAGCGGCGATATCCCAGGAAAGTCTGTTGCCTCCAGCGCGAAGCGTCGGGCGGCGCCCATTGAAATTCTGTCGATTGTTCGTAGAAGGGAGCAGCCCGGTGCTGGATGTTGCTGGTCGTCAGAAGTTCTCCGGCCGCGATCGGTTTGACGGCTCGGCCCACCAACACGCCGTACATCACGACATCGCCACCGATGTCCAGGCTCCGCATAGCGAACTTGTGCTTGGCGGGAACTTTCTCGGCCGGAGTGTAGATCTGGCCTTTGAATTCGACTGGTTCGCCGGCTGGCAAGGCGATGAGGGCGATCAAGACATTATCGCGGGGATCGAGTTGGAGCACAGAGCGGTTCATCGCATTGCAAGACGTCAATCTCGGGACATTGGTAGACACGAGCGGCAGGTCAACCAGTTGCGTCGGGTCATTGTAGAACAGGCATTGTAAAACAGGCATTGTAAAGCATGGGCGGCGCTGCTCGGGTTTCTTAACGATCGGTTTTCTTAACGAGCGGTCAACCGCCAAAAACGCTGGGCGCTGCCGCCGAGCACGCTATCTCGGTATTCGGGCCTTTGCGCGAGCAGGTAAGTCTTCACAACCTGGACCGCACGCGAGTACGACGCCGCCACCAGGCACACCGGCCAGTCGGAGCCGATCATCAGCCGTTGCGGACCAAACGATTCAAAGGCCACATCGAGGAACGGGACGATCTGCTCGGGTTCCCAATGGTTCCAGTCAGCTTCGGTGACCAACCCAGACAGTTTGCAGAATACATTTGGAAATTCCGCCAGCCGCTTGATTCCATGCGCCCATGAATCTATGTTCCCACTCTTAATCGGCGGTTTGGCGAGATGATCGAGAACGAAGCGCTGGCGCGGGAAGCGCTCTACAAACTCGGCGGCTACCGGAAGATGCTTCGTGTAGATGAGGATATCGTAGGCCAGACCGAACTCCTCGAGCGCGGAAATGCCGCGTAGAAAGTCGGGCTGCATCAAGAAGCGATCGTCGGGCTCACTCTGCACGATGTGGCGGAGGCCAACGAGTTTCGGATTTTGAGTCAGGCCCTTCAGTTGCGATCGAATGTCGGGAGAGCGAAGGTCAGCCCAGCCCACCACGCCGAGAATCGACGGAGTCTGCTCTGCCAGTTCGAGGAGCCAGCGATTCTCTTCCCGAGTCTGGCGGACCTGGACCGCGATCGATCCGTGGAAGTCGTTGCTCCGAAGCTCGGGCTTCAAATGCTCTGCCAGAAAATCGCGGCGCAGGGTGGCCATGGAATCATCAATCCAGTTATATTCGGCAGGGTTGTAGATCCAAAAATGCTGATGAGCATCAATGTGCATGGGGTGCAGCCGAGTCCAATCGTAGCCGCCCCTCGGCCGAGCGCACAGGTATTATCAGATATGATTCGCAGCCGCGCCAAGGGAGCCACTTTGCAGAAGGTGAGGGAAGTTTTTCATAGGCTATAATGGCGCGCACAAATGGCTTTCCTTTAGGCATGGTGCCGCGTTCTTCGCGCTTCGCTGTACACCAGCGCTACTGGGAGTAGATCCGACCCATGAAACTTGATAAAGCACTATTAAAGAGCCTTCCCAAAGTCCTTCTACACGAGCATTTGGATGGTGTGCTGCGACCGCAAACCATTGTTGAGCTGGCAAAAGACGCCCAATACACAGAACTTCCAACCGATGATCCCCAGGCACTTTCCGAGTGGTTCTTCCGCGGAGCAAATCAAGGGAGTCTGGCGAAATATCTGGAGGGCTTTTCGCACACCATCGCCGTGATGCAAACCGAGGAGGCGCTGCAGCGCGTCGCTTATGAAGAGGCAGAAGACTTGAGTCGAGATGGGATAGTTTATTTTGAGACTCGCTTTGCTCCGGTCTTTCACACGCAGAAAGGACTAACCCATCAGCAGATTGTTTCGGCGGTGCTGAAGGGATTGGAACGAGGGCGAAAAGACTTCGGGATTTCCTCCGGCTTGATCATTTGCGCGATGCGCAACATGAATACGTCGCTTGAAATGGCGGAACTGGCGGTCGATTTTCGCGCGCGCGGAGTAGTCGGTTTCGATCTGGCGGGCGAAGAAGGCGGTTATCCCCCCAAGAAGCATGTGGATGCTTTTCACTACATTCAGCGCGAGAATTTCAACATTACGGTACACGCCGGAGAAGGCTACGGAAAAGAATCGATCTGGCAGGCGATTCAGTATTGCGGGGCACACCGCATCGGGCACGGGACACGACTGATCGACGATATTGCGGTGGTGGACGGCAAGGCGGTGAAGTTGGGCGATCTGGCTCAATACGTTCTCGACAAGCGCATCCCGCTGGAAATCTGCCTGCTGAGTAACGTTCACACCGGAGCAACGCCGAGCCTGGCCGAGCATCCTTTCAAAATTCTTTATCAAGAAAAATTCCGGGTCACCCTGAACACGGACAACCGGCTGATGAGCCGTACCACGATGAGTCAGGAATTTGAAGCTGCCGCGGAGACATTTGGACTGTCCCTGAACGACTTTGAGAAGATCACGATCAATGCGATGAAGAGCGCATTCTTGCCATATAGCCGGCGCATTGACTTCATCTATTCCGCGATCAAGCCTGGTTACGCCAGGATCCGTGAATCGATCGCGAAACAATAGGGCCTAAGACGTCCCTCTGAAGATCGCACAGCTGCCGGAGATTTCATGTGCAGGTTTGCTAAGCGGCTCACACTCACGTTCGCCATGTCGGCGCTGTCCTTTGTCTGTTTTTCGCAGACCGCCGTGACGACGGGGCCGATTCGAATCAAAGTCGTTGTGGTGACCATGTTTGAGCGCGGCGAAGACACCGGCGACACTCCGGGCGAATTTCAGCTCTGGGTGGAACGTGAGCATCTTGACCAGATACTTCCGCTACCTTCCGGCTATCACCATGTGCGCTTGAACAAGGATGGAGTCCTCGGCATGGTCACCGGAGTCGGAACCGCAAAGGCTGCGGCGTCGGTGATGGCACTGGGCCTCGATCCGCGCTTCGACCTGTCGAAAGCGTATTGGATAGTCGCTGGCATTGGAGGCGGAGATCCGGCGGACGTTTCGGTTGGGTCGGCGGTGTGGGCAGACCATGTGGTGGATGGCGACCTGGCGTTTGAGATCGATGCGCGCCAGATTCCCGAAAGCTGGCCGACTGGCTACGTCCCACTGCGGAAGGGTACGCCGTACGAGCAGCCGGCCAGCGACTTCTACGGGGAGGTGTACACGCTGAACGCAGGACTGGTCGGCTGGGCATTCCGCTTAACACGCGATGTGCCGCTCGCAGACTCTGATGCCTTGCGCAAATCGCGGGCGCGCTTCACTGGCTTCGCTAATGCTATGAAGCCACCGTTTGTGGCCAGAGGAGATACCTTGTCGGCAAGCACGTTCTGGCATGGTTCGAAGATGGATGAGTGGGCCAATGCCTGGACTCGCTACTACACGAACAGCAAAGGAAACTACATGGTTGCGGCCATGGAGGACTCAGGTACGCTGCAAGCTCTCACGTTTCTGAATCAGGCTGGGCGCGTCGATCTGCAGCGGGTGCTGGTGCTGCGCACGGTCAGCAACTACGACCGCGAAGCTCCAGGCGTGCCGGCGGCGGAAAGTCTGCAAGAAATGGTTTCCGGCAAGTACTCGGCGTATATGCCTGCTCTGGAGGCGGCCCAAATCGTAGGAGATAGGGTGGTACGGGATCTGGTGGAGCACTGGGCGGAACGGGAATCCACTATTCCTAATGTGCCATAGTGGCAGAGATTCCACGTTTACCGGGACAAAGCGGCGAGGGTCTCGGCGAGTACGAGCGTTCCGCGAACGATATCGTCCGGGGCTGCGTACTCATCAGGACGGTGGCTGTATCCGTTGCGGCAAGGGATAAACAACATGGCGACTAGAGTGATTCGCGCCATGAAAAGCGAGTCGTGATAAGCCCGGCTGACCATGGGAAGAAAGTTCAGCTCGTGTTTACGGCAAGATTGAGAAAGCGCTTCGATGATCGCGGGAGCGCACTCGGCGGGCGCGTCGGCGTTCAACAACTCGCTGTGAATCGATACCTGCCGTTTGGTTGAAATCGAATGGCATGTCGAGTCAATTGTGCGCATCACCCGATCGCGCCGTTGCAGGTCGGTGTCGCGGACGTCGACGCTAAGGCGCACACGGCTGGGGATGCTGTTCACGGCACCGGGAAATACATCACAGATGCCGACGGTTGCGACGGTGTCAATCGCACCGCTGGTACGCGCCGTGTTTTCAATCGCCAGGATCAACCCGGCGGCGGCGCAGAGAGCATCGTGGCGATCAGGCATCAGAACCCCGCCGGCGTGGCCACCCGAGCCTTCGATCACAATGCGGAGACTCGCCGGCGCGGCGATTTTCGTCACAATGCCGAGGGGAATCTGCTGTCGTTCCAGCAGCGGGCCTTGCTCAATGTGGAGTTCGACGAAAGCCTCGTAGTATCCGGCGGGCAGCTTAACTTGATCGAGTTCGCCCGCAAAACCGGCTCTACGGCGAACGTTTTCGAGCGTGGCGCCATCGTTGTCGGTTAATTTTCGCGCTGTGTCTGGGGAGAGCGTGCCTGATAACAGCCGGCTTCCGAGGCACCCGATTCCAAATCGCGTCGGCTCTTCGGAAGTGAATACGAGCAGTTCAATCGAATGCCTGGGGTGAAATCCTGTCTGCTGCAGCGCGCGTATGGCTTCCAAACCTCCCAGCACTCCCACGACTCCGTCATATTTCCCTGCGTTCGGAATGGCGTCGATATGCGAACCAGTGCCGACTACTGCGGCGGCCGGATCGGAACCAATCCAGCGCGCGAAGGTATTTCCCACGGCATCCTGGCGTACCGTGAGCCCGGCCTCCTCGCACCGGGCTTTCATCCATGCACGCGCTTTCAGGTCGGAGGGAGTAAAGACGATTCGCGTGACGACAGGAGGCTCAGCTTCGGAAATCAAGGCCAGCGTTTCGATCTCGGAGAGCAGACGATCGCGGTCGATCGTAAGAGTCATGGCTGCAAACCCGCCATGGGATGACGGTTCCAGTTTTTGTAGATGAGATATTTCGCGGGTACTTTGCCGATCGCTCCGAACCACTGCGGACACCATGGTCCCATCCAGATAAAGTCGCCGGCTGTGACCGGATACCACGAATCGCCGAGCCGGTAAATTCCGCCACCTTCGAGCATGATGAGCCCGTGCTCCATTACGTGCATTTCGACCATGCTCAGCGCGGTGCCTGGCTGGTAGACCATGGTGTTCACGGCGAAGTCGAAATTCATCTCGTCGGGAAGCAGGCATTTCACCTGCAGGGCGGGATCGTCACCGAGGGGATGGGAAGAAACGGAATCTTCGCTCGAAACAATCCAATGCGGAGGCTTACCCAAGTCGAGAGCCTGATATTTTTTCTCGATGACGGCGACACGGCTGACTTTTGTGGCCGCGACTCGATGATGCAATTCTTCGGGTAGATAAGCGTAACCGCGCGCACTCAGTTCGGTTGATTTGCCGTCAACTTCGATTTTCACGCCACCCTCGATCACAAAAATGAAGCGTTGCGCAGGCGTGCTGCCCAGTTCTCCTCCGACCTCGAACTCGGCCGTGTACTGCGTGAACCTGGCGCCCAGAGCCGGACCGACGTGCACAATCGCGGAGCATGCTTTCATTCCAGGTAGGGCAGTGCGCACAAAAGTATCTGGAGTCAACAGCAAATGGTTGGGTTGTTGTGAGCTGCGAGTCCGGCCAAGATTATGCACGGTTTGTCCTTTTGTAGAATTCGGGCGAAGACGCAAGCTGGTTGAGAAGATGCAGGCCACATGCGATCGCCTTCTCAACGTCATGCGGTGCGACCGATTCCGCCGGATCGTGGCTGATCCCTCCGGGGGTGCGAAGAAAAATCATCGCGCTCGGAACTTTCTCTGCCAAGATCATGGCGTCGTGACCTGCGCCGCTCACCATGCGGTACGGCTGGCTTCCGGTCCTGGCGATTGCGTTTTGTATCTCGCCAATCAAGAATCGGTCCATCGTAACTGCGCGCTGGCTAAGCAGGGTGCTCTCCTGTACCGATAATCCCCGGCGCGCAGCAATTTCCTCGGCTTGATGAATGAGGTCGCTTACGGCGTGGGTGCGAATTTTGTCGGTGCTGTGCCGCACGTCAAGCGACAGCCGCACTTCGCCGGCGATCACATTGGTCGCTCCGGGTTTCACATCGATCTTTCCCACGGTCGCAACTAATCCAGGGACGCCGTGAGCCATGCGTTCGACCGCGCCAATCCATTCGGCAGCGGCGGCGATGGCGTCGCATCGAAGGTCCATGGGGGTTGTGCCGGCATGGTTGGCGCGGCCCAGGAATGTGAACTCCAATCGGCTCTGCCCGGCAATGGCTTCGACCGCTGCAAGCGGCAGATTTAGTTTTTCTAAAACCGGTCCCTGTTCGATGTGGAATTCGAGGTAGCCCAGCGTGTTGTCAGCCAGCTTCGCGTGTGCAATCGCGTTGGGATTCAGTCCGTATTTTTGTATTGCCCTACGCACCGAGATACCTCGAGCGTCGGGAACTGCGAGAAGCTCTTGATCCAATGTGCCTGCCAGCGCTCGGCTGCCGATAAATGGAGTGCCGAAGCGTACGCCTTCCTCCTCGGAAAAGCCAACCACCTCGATCGCGAAGGGAAGCCTCCGCCCTCGCAACTCTTCCAGGAACGCGATGGCAAGCACAACTCCGAGTATGCCGTCATAGGCGCCGGCGTTCGGAACCGTATCGAGGTGCGAACCGATCAGCAGGCGGGGAGCGTTTGGGTGCTCAGCGGCATAAAGCGCACGGAGGTTTCCAGCGGCATCGGTGCGCACTGGAACGCCAAGCGGTTCCAGCCAGCGGGTAATCTCTTGATGGCACTCCCGCATGGGCGGCGACAAGAAGGTTCGACGTATGCTGTTCGCGTCTTCCGAAAAAGACGCAAGCCTCAGACATCGGCCGATGACTTCTCCCGCGCGAGTTGTGGTCTGAGTTGGCACTCGATTCCAGTTTCCGCGACGAGAGCTCGCCTGAGTCGAAGCTCACGACTCTCGTATAACCTTCGCCGCCGCCCAGCCCAAAAGAACCAGAGCAATTAGGACTTCCCAACCGTAGTTGTTCCCATAGGTCGCGACGGGAAAGTGATTGCTGATCATGATAAAGACAACGGGAACTGCCATGAAAGTATTGTGTTTGGATCGCAGCTTGGCCTGAGCTCCGAGTGCGGGGTCGAATGTTTTTCCCGCCGCGGCAGCCGCGATCATTTTGCGCTGGGCGGGAAGAATACGGAACCAAACGTTGGCGGTCATGATTGTTCCGAAGACGGCCCCGAGGTGAATGTAGGCCGCGCGACCGCTCAACACATGCATCAATCCCCAAGCGAGCACGGCAATCATCAGAAGAGAAAATAACGCAAACACTGCTTCCGACCGGCTGAGAGGTGAACGCAACGCCAGATCGTAGACGATCCATCCCGCGGCGATCACAGCTAAGCCGATGGCAATGCCGCGTGCCTGGGAGGTGTCCGCAACATCGGGATCGATGAGTCCGCTGCTGGAGTAGTAG
>Ga0209517_10000454_pt1 | contig 69354 bp, 65 predicted proteins | sample PeaSoiMetSII2010_FD_187695 | JGI IMG/M metagenome (GOLD analysis project Ga0209517, IMG submission 187695) | Peat soil microbial communities from Weissenstadt, Germany - SII-2010 (SPAdes) (version 2) | ecosystem: Environmental > Terrestrial > Soil > Wetlands > Peat | place: Germany... | reverse complement strand
GACGGTTGAGCGGAAACGGCTTCTTCAGCCGTCCCTGCGGGACTGGTTGCGATATCATCAAACCCCGGCGTTGAAACGCCGGGCTATTTTCAAAACGTCCCGTTGGGACACGGCACTTTCGGTTGTCTCAAAAACTGAGATGCGCCCCTTGTCATTTTCGTTGCCCCGGTTCTATTGCCCATCTGGCAGCTATCAGCCAGGATGATTTGCCGGGTGCCGGTATTCCTATTGCTCATTATCGTTCCGGTGACAATACGACTCATTTTTGGGAGATAAGGTAGAAGGTCTTCACGCAACGGATGATGTGGAAGCAATACTTCTGGATAGCTAGGCAGGAACGACTTTTCAACTTAGACTCGTTCAAATCCTAGAGGTATTACTATGAAAAATAAAATCACTAAAAACGTTCTGTTAGCGGCAATGTTGTTTGGCGGTCTGGCAATCACGGCCCAAGCCGACACCACCATATTTACCCAGGCTGATGGCGTTGCATCACTCGCTTACTCTGGCGGCGATGTTACGAGTCCTTCCGTTATCGGAAATATGACCATCCAGGCCGATCACAGCGCCAATACCGTAGGTTACGGTTATGTGGCCGGACAGTGGCAGGACACGGCCGTGATCGGAAACACGAGTGCCAACCTGAGTGATTATACCCTTTCATTTACTGCTACCGCATTTGGTGATGCCCCCAATTGGAATGGTGGAGGTGGGATCACCGTGGAGCTTCAAGCCTTCTCCCCAGGGTTTGCTTCAATGATTGGCGATATCAAAACCGGAGGCCAAGCACCTGGTTATCAGGATTGGTATGTTTCCGGTTCCGGCTCCTCTTTCTCTTTTAATCTGGGCGATTCTTCCGTTTGGGGTCTTCCGATGGGCAGTGGTGGAACATTTAATTCTACCGCCCCGATTATGCAGATCCTGGTCCAAGCGGATGCAGGGTGGTTTGGTAACGCCACCATGAATTATGGCGTCCAAATCTCCAATGTGAAGCTGACGATGGTTTCGGTTCCTGAACCCGCTTCTTTAGCTTTGTGTGCTCTCGGTGGACTGGGAGCATTTAGCTTCCTGATCCGTCGCAAAATTTAAGGACTGTTTTAGTTCCAACGGCCTAGAACAAAGGCCGGCATTGCTTTTTATGCGACGGCGGCTTAACAAAAACAATTCTTTGGCAATTATTAGGGCATTTGGTGCGGTATCTGTAAAAGGGTGCAAATCCACCCCTACGTCCTAAAAAGAGCGCGAATGGTCGGCCACGATTTTCGGTTCGGATGGGTCCGTCTAAACTCCCAATTTTTGAGCGTGCCTAAACTCACATCGAGCTTCGCAGCAAGGACGTTTTTAGTCATTTTATTATGCAACCGATAGGCGGTGAGCATTTTGAACAAACTGTCCGGTAGAGGGTGCGAATCCACCCTTATGGCCTTGATCACTAGGTGGCAAAAAGGGTTCAGAAACCACCCCTTCCGCCATACTAATAAATAAATTGTAATTACTAATAGTAAATTGCTTGCCGCGACGAATAATCAGATAAACACAGGAAACGATTTGTCGGAGCCAGACCGTCAAGGTTCGCAAATGGAAATTTCTACGTGGTCCGGTTGCCCGACGCGCCAGTTACAGTGAAATGGTAATGCTGAGTCGTTCAGTCCGTGTAAGCCCACAGCATAGGTTCTTCGGGAAGGGCGGCAAGTTCATTAAACTGATTTACTTTTGCATTATTTAATCGGTTCTGATTTCAAGAACCGTGATATTCCGGGCCGCGTCAAACCCGCTTATCGCTTTGCATTCAGAACTTCATGCAGGGTATTCAGTATGGCTGCGGTGGTATAGGGTTTTGGGAGGAAATGCCGGACGCCGGCGTCCTTGGCCTTGGCCATGCCGCCTTCAGAGGCCATACCAGTGGAGCTGACAATTTTCACATCCGGGTTTATGGTTTTGAGCGCAACTATGGCGGCCGGGCCATCCATGGTCGGCATCACCATGTCGGTGATGACCGCATTGATTTCCTGCTGCCGGGATGCATAAAGGGAGACTGCGTCTGCCCCATCCGCGGCGAGCAGGACGCGATAACCGAAGCGTTCCAATGTTTTCTGCGCGATGCTTCGGACATCTTCTTCGTCATCCACCACCAGCACCAGTTCATTGTGACCACGCGGCAGCCCGGATTCCTTCGCAGTCGCGTCTTGCTCGACCGCCCGACTGCTATCAGCAGGAAAATAGACTTCGAATCGGGTACCTTTGCCCGGCGTGCTGTGGCAGTGGATAAACCCGCCGTGGTTTTTGACGATGGCCAGGGACGTGGACAAACCCAGTCCCGTGCCCTTGCCAGGCTCCTTGGTCGTAAAGAATGGATCAAAAATCTTGTCCTGAATCTCCCCGGGAATTCCCGTGCCGTTGTCCCTCACCATGATGCACACATACGGGCCGACTTTAGCCTCCGGATTCATGTCGGCATACATTTCATCAAACATCATATTCTCCATCTGGAGGGACAGTTTGCCGCCCGAGGGCATGGCGTCGCGCGCATTGACGCAGAGGTTCAACAGAACCTGATAGAGTTGCGTGGGGTCACCGGTGATGGTCCACAGGTCGGCAGCTATTTGGAGTTCGAACTCCACCGATTTGGGGAAGGTTTCGTGAATGAATTGTTTGATTTCATGGGCAATGTGTTTGGGCTGGATTGAAATGTACTCGCCGGTGGCTCCGCGACTGAACAACAGCACTTGTTTGACGAGGTTCGCGCCGCGCTGGACATTGGCTTCCAGGGCACGCAGCAGTTTCCGCCCGTCTTCATCAGCGACCTTTTCCTTCAACACCTGGACGGCCACGAGCAGGGGAGTCAGTACATTATTCAGGTCGTGGGCGATGCCGCCGGCCAGCGCGCCAATTCCTTCCATGCGTTGGGAACGCAGAAACTGGATTTCAAGTTTTTTCCTTTCGGTGATGTCGGTGTTTATAATGAGCCGGGACTTCGGGCGACCCTGTTCATCGCGGATGAGATTGCCTCGTCCCTGAACCGTGACGGTTTTGCCGTCCTTGGCATATTCCTGCAATTCACCAACCCACTCGCCGCGTTCGTTCACGGTTTTGATGGTATTTGCAAGTTGTTGCGTGACCACTCCCTTGAAGAGCAACTTGATCACCGATTGGCCGACGGCTTCGGCGGCTGTCCAGCCGTAAATTCGTTCGGCACTCTTGTTCCAGTAGCTGATGCAGTTGTCTGAATCCAGAACAAAAATGGCGTCCTGCGCATTGTCCAACAACGCGGCCTGTTCCCGGATATGTTCCTCTGCCCGTTTGCGCGAGGTGATGTCATTAAACAGCAACAATAAGTGGGGTTCGTCGCCCCGGACGAACGGATTGAAATCGCACACCAGCCACACTTCCTTGCCAAACGTGCTGACAAAGTGGGATTCGCATTGCTGCGGCTTTCCCGTGGCCAACGCTTTTTCCGCGATACTGAGCATGCCGGAAACCCGCCAGGTTTCCAGCTGTCGGAAATTCTGCTTCAGGAGTTGGGGCACGGTAGCGTTGAGGGTCTGGGACGCGAACTCATTGGCCAACACGCACTGGCCGGATGCTTTGTAAACGATGATTCCTGCCGGGGCATCGGAGATGATTCTTTGATTAAAATCGAGCGTCTCGGCCAGTTGCCGCTCCGCCTGCTTGCGCTCCGTGATGTCGCGCGAAATGCCCATGATGCCGACGATCTTCCCGTTGCTGTCAAATAACGGCAGTTTCGTGCTGGTCGTCCACGTGACCCGCCCGTCCAGCCAGTCTTCCCGCTCTTCCTTGTTAATCATCGGCTGGCCCATGGCCAGGATTCCTTGTTCATCTTCGTAAGCCTGGCGCGCGTGTTCCCCAAAGATGTCGAAATCGGTCTTTCCCAGCGCCGCATGGACATCGGTCATCCTCAGTTTCCGGGCAAATGCCTCGTTGACTCGGATGAAACGGCTTTCCCGATCCTTGAAATAAATCAGGTCGGGGACAGCGGTGATCAAACTGTCTAACAACCTCTGCTGCGCCACAAATGTTTCCTCCGCCCGCTTGCGTTGAGAGATAAGAAACGCCAGCAACCACTGCACACCAATACCCATAAGACGGCTCGTGAACTCCAAATGAAAATCAATCCCGGACGGTGAATGCAAGAGCCCGCCCAGCGTCAGCATTGAGAAAACGGTGGCGAGCAGGTAGGAGAAATACCGGTTGCCGACATAGACCGACAACAGCAGGGGGATAAAATACCAAACCCAGTCAGCCACGCCCAAATGCGTGAACAAATCCAAAACAACCCCGACAGCGCCAAGGGCAGATATTGCCGCAAAAACAACCATCTTTTTTTGTCTGGAGGTCATAACCGTACCAGGGTAACTCCGTAGTAAACGTTGATATTAAGCATTTAAAATGCCTAAAATATTCACGTTCTTGATTCATTTCAGCGCAGTGAGCCAGAACCCTGCCTTTTCTAACTTCTTTGGCGTCCGCTTGGATGTTTCGCCCAAGCAATCTTGTTCATTGGGGGATAATCATCCCTGGCTGAAGAATCGGTTCTTTACGGCTACGTCAATTTGCGAATGACAGGCCGGAATTTTCTGCTCGGCCGGCTCCGACCCGTTCCCAGTTTGTGAGTGCTCCAAGACTGACATTTAACGGTTGAGCAAGGGTTTCGCAGGCCCGTCCGCCATACAATCGCAATTCCAGTAACGCTTTGCTGAACTTCTCAGGGTTTGAGTTAAAGGGTGGCGAATCCACCCTTATGGCCTTGATCACCAGATGGCAAAAGGGTCAAAAGGACCCCCTCCGCCAGGTTGGACCTGGTAAATTTTTGTGTCGGCCGAGAGCCAGCAGCAGGGAAACCCGGTGGCGCGTCAGGTTTGCAGGACGGGACGTGCCTTGGCAGTGCCTTTGATGAATTGTTTCGCCTCATCCAGACAGGCACGCACCGTTTCGGCCAGCGTTTCAACGCTGAAGGGTTTGGCGAGAAACCGGATGTTCTCGGCGGCACCGGAAACGAGGCCGTTGGCATCGGCACTGTGACCGCTCATGTAAATGGTCTTCAAGTCCGGCTTTTCGGCCTGTAAGACACTGGCCAGTTTCCAACCGGAAACGCCATCAGGCATGACGAGGTCGGTCAGCAGCAGGTCAATCTGATCCAGGCGGGCCGACCAGGCACGGAGGGCTTTGGCACCGGAACATTCTGCAAAAACCCGGTAGCCGAGTTGTTGCAGTGAGAGACAGAACAGTTCGCGCAAACCCGCCTCATCCTCCACGATTAGAATGGTTTCGCCGCCACCGCGCGCCGGCCGGACGGGCGGCGATGATTCGACAGGAACCACCGGAAGCGAAGACGTCGGGAAAAAAATCTCAAAAGAAGTGCCTTGACCAGGGCGGCTCGCGACCTCAATCCAGCCTTCATGCTGTTTGACGATGCCATAAACGCTGGCCAATCCCAGTCCCGTGCCTTTGCCGACGTCCTTGGTTGTGAAAAACGGCTCGAAGAGGCGGGGCAGGTGCTCGGGTGCAATGCCACAACCCGTATCGGTGACGCATAAACAAACATGTGGGCCGGGCCGGGCGTCGGGGTGCTGGCGGACCTGCGCACTGTCAACGTTGCATAACGCCGTGGAGATGGTGAGCTGGCCGCCGTGGGGCATGGCATCCCGCGCATTGGCCGTCAGGTTAATCAGAACCTGCTCCAGCATATTGGGGTCGCCTGTGATGGAAACATTACCGGACAGGCATTGTGTTTTCAGCGTGATGCTTTCCCCAACCAATTGTTGCAGCATGTGGCCCGTGTCACCGACGATTTCATTGAGGTCGAGCGGCTTGGGTTGGAACAGCTGGCGCCGGCTGAACGCGAGCAATTGCCGGGTGAGCAGGGCGGCGCGATCGGTGGCCCGGGCAATCGCGGTCAGGCCGGGCACACGTTTTTCAGCCGGGCAGTCCTCGTCCAGCAACACACAAACATAGCCTTTGATGATGGTGAGCAGATTGTTAAAATCGTGCGCCACGCCGCCGGCCAACTGGCCGAACGCTTCCATCTTTTGCGATTGGCGGAGCTGTTCTTCCAGCTGTTTGCGCTCGGTGATGTCGGTCCAGCAACCGATGATTTCAACCGGCTGCTGCGCGTCATCGCGCAACAGTTGAGAGTCATCGCGCACCCAGCGGACCGTGTTGTCCGCGCGGCGGATGCGGTATTGCAGACTCACATGATTTCGCGCAAGCAGGGTCTTCAGGCTGTCCGACACAAGGGAACGATCCGACTCCTCAACGCAATTGCCTTCCGGCGTTTGCTGATACCAGTCCTGGATTTTGCGACCGGTAAAATCGGCGAAGTTGTCGCTGATCCACGACGGGATGAGGCGGCCGGCCGCGAATTTGAGCGAATACAAGACCGCCGGGCTTTTGGAAAGGAAATGCCTCAGTTTTTCCTGCGCGCCGCGCAATTGTTCGTTGGAGGTTTGCAGCTCGCGCGTACGCTCGCCGACGGCGCACTCCAGGTCCTGGACTTTCGATCGCGTTTGCTGCAACAGACTCCATTTTTTCGCCAACGCATTGGCCAATTGCAACACTTCGATGGCGTCGAAGGGTTTTTTGAGAATGACCATCTGGTCCGTGGCACCAATCCGGGCGCACAGCTCTTTCCAGGAATAATCCGAATAAGCGGTGCAGAGGATGATCTGCAGATCGGGATCGACCCGCCAGAGCTGGACAATGGTTTCAATGCCGTCCCAACCCGGTGGCATCCGCACGTCCACAAACGCCATTGCAAAGGGGCGGCCAACCTTAACGGCAGTCCGCACCGTGGCCAGCGCCTCCTCGCCCTGGAAAGCGGAGGTCAGTTCAAAATCCAGTTCATCGCCGCCCCCCGGTTCCGACGGCCCAAAAAGGCTGGCTTCAGCGCTTTCGAGGTCGTTTCCGGCCGGATTACATCGAACCAGGATTTTTTTAAAATCATCGTGAATCGCCGGACTGTCATCCACGATCAGGATACGGCGATTGCCAGCGGGCGATTCAACTTTCATAAGTTTGGTGCCGGGGTTTCAATGGCAATTCAAGCGTAAAGGTTGCGCCTTGGTCCGGCCCGTCGCTGTGCGCGAGCAAGGCGCCGCCCAGTTCCCGGGCGGCCAGGGCGCCGCTGTGCAACCCAAAGCCGTGTCCGCCTTTTTTTCGCGTGGTGAATCCATGATTAAAAATTTTTTTGACGTTCTCCGCGGAAATACCGACACCGTTGTCACCGACGGCGACGCGGATGTGACCGTCACCATTGGACACCCGCACCGTCACCAACCGTTTTTCCCGGCCGGAATCCATGCAGGCATGTTTGGCGTTGGAGGTCAGGTTAAGCAGGATTTGCAGCACCTTGTGCTTGTCCACGGAAATCTCCGGCAGGTTGGGTTGGTATTCGCGCCGGATACTGACGCCGTGTTCGTCCAGATCGGCTTTGTGGATGCGCAACAAATCCTCGACCAGGTCGGTGACTCGGACCTTTTCCGCTACGCCCGAAACCCTGCCATAATCCTGTTGGGTCGCCACGATTTCCTTGATGTGTTCGATCTTGGTTTTGACGAAACTCATCTCCTGCAACAGCAGGCTCTGTTCTTGGGACAGGTGTTTGCCGAGTTGGAGGAGGAAGTTCGGCAACTGCTTCCCCCGTGGATCATTCGTGAGAAAATCCCCCAGATCGGCGGCGTGTTGTTGCAGCAGCCGGACGGCGTCACTGAGGCGGTTGATCTTGAGTTCCTGCAAATGGTTGGCCACGAGGTTGGCGGAAACATTCACGCTGTTCAGCACGTTGCCGACATTGTGGAGCACGCCGGTGGCCACGTCGGACATGCCGGCCTGGCGGGAGACGATGAGCATTTCCTTGTGAGTCTTCTCCGCCTCCCGCTGCATCCGTGTCCTTTCCTCCACTTCGGCCTTGAGGCGCTCGGCCGTCTGCCGTAATTCGTCGTTCACCTGGGTCAGTTCCGCTGTCTGTTCCCGCATTCTGGTTTCCAGCTCCAACCGGGCGCCTTCACGGACAGACTCCGCCCGCACGCGTTCCCGCAAGAGAATCTCCAGTTGCACCATGCCCGCGAGCAATAACAAGGCGATCACACTGAAAATGATGTCGACCTTGATCCCGAACTGAAAGCTGGTCTGAAAAAGAAACACGCGCAGCAGCGCCAAAACTGAAAAGGCACAGACGAGTGACCAACCCACACGCGCCGCGCCGAAGCGACGGGTCAGCCACAACCCATAACCGAGCACCGCGCACTGCAGAAGCCCGGACGTCAAGTTGGTGACGGCGGTATAGTTCATGGCAACCTGTCAGCGAACGGACTGAAGCCCATGACGGCGGCGAAGACGGCGTTGCGGATCCCCAGAGCGAGCAAAATCTCGACCTGACGTCGTACCGGATTTGTGCCGTTTAAAGGGTATAATCCCACTATCCATATCGGCAAATTCAGCAAAACTTGTGCCGCCTGAAGGCAACACTTGTCCCGCGGGATTGCCAATAATTCAGAATCTGGTTTGTCCGTGGCCTTAATTGCCGAATGGCAGTTCGACTTTCATAACCCGGCTCACCCGATTGCCAAAAGTCCAAAGATTTACTCCACCCGCTCTGAAACATTCCCCGGGCGGAAGCTGTCGCACTTGGACCTGGTCAGTGACGATGGCATCAGTGAACCCCTCACACGGCAACTGCCAGGGCAGCGTTTTCTTCAGTGGCGGGCCGGTCCCGCTCCTCCATCTTTGCCCGCAATTTCTTCAGCGCCTGATCCTGAATCTGCCGGATGCGTTCGCGCGTCACACCCAAATGAGCGCCGACTTCTTCCAGGGTTCTCTGCGTCCCGTCCTTCAGTCCAAAACGCATGGCCAGAATCTTATTTTCGCGCTGGTCCAGTATGCCCAGAACTTCCCGCACCAGCTCGGTATCGGTTTCCTGAACGAGCCGATCAAAGGGCGCCGCCGCATTCGGATCCGCCACGATTTCCGAAACGCGTTCCGATGCATCGTCGCCGATCGGGGCGTCGAGTGAGACCGGCGCCCTGGATGCCTGGCGATACTGTCGTATGCGCCGGGGATCGAGGTCCAGTTCATGCGCCAACTCTTCGTCGGTCGGGTCACGGTCAAACGTTTCGCGCAACTTCACCTCCGCCCGTCGAATGTGGGCCACTTTATCCACCACGTGCACGGGCAGACGGATGGTCTTCGCCTGATTGGCCAGCGCGCGTTTGATGCTCTGTTTGATCCACCATGAAGCATAAGTGGAAAGTTTGGCGCCCTTCCGGGGGTCGAAGCGTTCGACCCCTTTCATCAGACCGATGTTGCCTTCATTGATAAGGTCAAGCAGCGGCAAGCCCATGCCCTCATAGTCGCGGGCAATCTTAACCACCAGCCGCAGGTTGGCCTTGATCATCTGTTCGCGCGCCCGCTGGTCGCCCCGCCGAATCCGTTTCGCCAGTGCGATTTCCTCCTGCGGCGTGAGCAATTTTACCTGGCCGATTTCGCGGAGATAAAGCTGCAGGACGTCGCCGTGCGGCAAATCCGTTGACGCCGGTTCCGCAGGGACCAACTCCCGTGCCGGATGCGCCGGCTGGGGCAGCATGGCCGATTTCGATAACACCGGGTCGCGGGCCAGAGGTGGCACGATCGCGCGGAGGCTGTGTGACGTAAGCCGTGTTGTTCCGCGCCGATGGGTTCGTTTAAACGTCGTCTTCATCTGTTTCTCCTGGTTCTCACACTTTGACCGCCAGCCCTTTCAGGTTGGATAAAATTGTTTGCTTGCTCACAACCCCCACCGTTTGATGGCGTAATTCACCATCGGCAAAGTAAAGCAGCGTCGGAATGGACCGGATGCCAAACCGCGCGGCCAAAGCAGGTTGGTCGTCCACATTAACCTGGGTGACCTTGACGCCATTATTTTGTTCGGTGGCAATTTTCTCGAGCACGGGCGCGAGCATTTTGCATGGCCCGCACCACTCAGCCCAAAAATCCACCAGCACCGGCTGGCTGGATTTCAGTACTTCGGCCTCGAAATTTGCTTCGTTGATTTCAATCATCGGTTTCATTTTTCAACTCGGGATGAAGGATGCCTCTGTTTTTTGGCCGGATCGGCAGTTCAAAACGCACGCCAGGCCCGCTGCAAGGCCCGCCGTTTCGTATCCCAGACGATAACCGATTGAACCTTCTCGGTGGCGAGCGTTGGGAAAAAGAGGTACGGATACCTCGTCTGCCACGCTGCTGCCTCCGCTTCATTCAAGACCAGTCGGAGCAGGTGCTCGTGCGCCCTGAGGGCTTTGAACGATTCATGAAAAATCGCCTCTTTGGTTCCGGCGATCCGCGCCAGAACCCTGCGGCACGATGCCAGGCAGCCGTTATTGAAGGCGGTTCCGTCCCGCTCGTTCTTTCCGTATTGGTTTGTACTGTTCCTTTTCATCTTTTCCTGTCCTTTCCTCTATATGTAACAACGAACGTTACATAGTCGTTCAAAAAAAAAGGGTGTCAAACGGTTTTTTTAGAAGCGCAGGAAGCCTTTACCGCGTTGATTACATCCACCAGGCTGGTTTTCCCCAGGTCGCGTTCCATGGCTTTCTGCGCCGACCCAAAAATCCGTTCTAACTCCTTGCGAATACAATGGCCTACCGGGCAGGCGGTATTGGGCTTTCGCACCGGCGTGGCAAACGGTTCAGCTTCTTCAACCGCACGATATACTTCAGCAAGATTAATGCGGCCTGGTGAGCGGCTCAGGCGGGAACCGGAACCGGCCCCTTTGCAAGTGTCCACCAATTTGGCCCGTTGCAACGACAACAGCAGCCGCCGGATAATGACCGGGTTGGTGTTGACGCTGCCGGCCAGAAACGCAGACGTGACCCGGTCGCCCTCCTTGTAAGCGAGGACGGCCAGCACGTGAACCGCCATGGCAAAACGACAACTGGTTCTCATAGATTGCGATTAATAAGTAACCGCAGTGATTACATCTGTCAATGATAATTGACCTTGCGGGCGGGCGAGTCAGGGAACGGAACTCAGCAGCTTTAAGGTTGGCCTGGAAAAAACCGTGTCAAAGTGTTCCCGGGCATCGGAGGGCAATTTTCCGGCGTTGACCAGCCTTTCGGTGGTTTTCCGGTAAAAAGCGGTGTCGGTCATGGGCAGAGTAACCGGGGAAATCTCAATCCCCGACTGGCTGGCCTCCAGGAAGCGGCAAAAACTCAAGATCGAATGGACTTCTCCCTCAAGCTGCATCCGGCCGTTGGCCAGATCATCCGCCAGCATTTGCGCCTCGCGTTTCACAACCGCGACAATCGCCCCGGCTGGCACCTTGTCAATCATCTTCGAAAACGGATGAAACAGATGAACACCCATAAATCTAATCTCGCTCATTAGAGCACTAACCGTTCCACGAACATCTGTCAAGGGCGGGGGTCCCGATTCTCTGGAATAATCAGGAGTTTTCGCACTCCCGCCGCTGGTCTTTTCCCGATTTAGAGTCATCGCCTGGCACGGGACTTACCAACGTGGAACAATCAAAGCCAGTGTGCCAGGCTTCGATGAAACCAGTCACCAATCTTTGATTGGGCGCTGGTCGTTGGGAGGCGGGGCTTGTGGTTTCAACTGGAGAAACTGTTCGTCGCCTTTCTGGGCGTCCAACAATCGCTTTGCCGCTTCCGGGGTCATTTGTCCAGCCGACAATGGCTGACCCTGTTCGTTCTGATTTTCCCGCTTTTCCCCACTTTGTTTCCCGCCTGACGCCTGGGGCTGCGGTTGATTTTGCTGCTGGGCGTTCTGCTGGCCGGATTGGTTCCGTTCGTTTTGATTTTGTTGCTGCGAATTCTGCGGGGACTGCTGCTGGTCCTGCTGACGGTTTGATTTCTGCGGTTGCGATGGATTCGGCTGCGACTGCCGGTTCTGATTCGGTTGCGACTGGTTGTTTTGCGATTGTTGCCGGCTCTGCTGCTTCAACAACTCATACAGTTTCTTCAGCTTCACATCATCCGGATACTGTTTCAATCCGGTTTCCACCGATTCCAGCGCCTGGGGGATGTTGTTGGAAATATAGGAGTGCGCGCCGCCGTTGAAAAAATCATCGGCGGATTGCGCGCGGGCTGTTTGCCAATACGGCAACAGCAGGCTAACGCTGAGGAGGAGTGATAATCGCATCAATGTCCTTCAATTTCTTCATGTAATCCTGGAATTTTTTGGCCGCAATCGGATTGTTCAAACTTTCCATGATTTCCAGTGCGCGGTGATACTCATTGCGCCGGACCGCGTCGTCCGCCGCCAGCTTGGCCCGCCGCATCGCTTCGCGAAGCCCGGCAATCAAGCCAATCTGTTGCTTTACGAAAGCCAGATTATAGGCAGCGTCCGCATCATTCGTGTTCAACTCGGCGGCGTGCCCGTAACTCTTGAGCGCCTGCTGCCAGCGGTCCTCGATCGCGTTCAAGCCCTCCGTGTCCGGCTCGAATTGCATTTCGCCCAGCCGGTACAGTGTGTTGCCCAGATTGTAAAACGCCTTTGCCTGCAAGGTTAAATCCGGCGACAAGGTCGCCATCTGAAAATCGTTCAGCGCCTCGTCATAATTCGTGGCGCGATACGCGGCCGCGCCGGCGTTGAAGACCAGCCGCAGGTCGTTGGTGTTGATTTGGGCCAGCCGCTCAAATTCCTCCAGAGCATTCGTGTAATTGCCTGTATGGTATTGGCGTAACGCGGAGGAGGGCGAGGCTTGGGTAACCATCGGCAGCAACAGAACTCCCATGAGTGCCGCCACGACCGGCGCTTCGATTTTGGACTGTGGACTTCGGACGGTGGACTTTTTTCGTTCCAGCAAAAGCATTTCCGCAAGCAACAAAAGCACCGCCATTGCCAACGGCCACTGGTACTGCTCGTGATAACGGCGCACGAGTCGTTCTTCACCTTCCGATTTTGGCAACGGGGCCAGGCCGCGGTCGTAGAGCATTTCCATCGTGTTCGCCCCGCGCAACGGCAGATAAAAGCCTCCCGTCGCGGCGGCAATTTGCCCTAGTAGCGTTTCGTTCAAATGCGACTTCACGGCATTGCCGTCCGGATCGCGCACCTGGTTGGGATTCAGCAACGCCCCTTGCGTTGTTCCTATACCGATGGTGAATATTTTCAGCCCTGCCCTGGCCGCGTCTTGCGCGGCGGCAAGCGCCCCACCGGAATTGACGTTGTCCTCGCCATCCGTCAACAGCACCAGCACCTTGAAGTGGTCGCCTTCCTTGAACGCCGCTTGCGCGGTCCGGATGGCGGCGGCCAGGGACGTGCCGCCGAGGGGCAGGGTGTTTACGTTCAAATTCTGCACGCACTGTTGAAAGGCCGTGTTGTCGAACGTCAGCGGGCATTCCAAAAACGCGTCACCGGCAAATGCCACCAGGCCGAGCCGGTCCGTTTTCGCCCGCTGCATCAAATCCAGCGCGGCGAGCCTGGCGCGTTCAAGCCGGTCGGGCACAATGTCCTCAGCCAGCATGCTTTTGGACGTGTCCATCGCCACGACGATGTCCAGGCCGCGTTGTTCCACCTTTTGCAAATCAAATCCATACTGTGGCCGGGCCAGCGCGAAAATCAACAGCGCCACGGCGAGCATTAAACAGCCGACCCGGATTTTCCGGCGTGCGGGCGAAACACCAACGGTCAGCCCGGATAACAGGCGCGCCTGAATGAACTGCGCCAGCAATCGCTGCCGCTGTCGTGACGCCCGCCAGAAGAACAACGCCAACGCCGGCAAAACCAGCAAAAGCCAAAGTAAATGTGGCTGACCAAATCTCATGGCAGTTTGCGAAGGACTGTTTGTCCCAAGGTAATTTCAAGCAGCAACAGCACCAACCCGCTCGAAATGAACCACGGAAACAATTCCTGGTATTCCGTGAATTTGTTTACAACCGCTTCGGTTTTTTCCATCCGGTTGATCTCCGCGTAAATTTGCCGGAGTTTCTCGGAATTTTCAGCCCGATAAAACGTTCCGCCGGTCGTTTGCGAAATCTTTTGCAGCGCGTCGTCATCCGGCAAGTAGCCGGGAGGCAATCCCATCGCCTGAACCAACTCGCGGTTGCCCAGGCCGACGGTGAAAACTTTCACCCCCAACGCCGCCGCCGCCGCCGCCGCCGTGTCCGGGTCAATCTGCCCGGAATTATTCCCGCCGTCGGTCATCAGCACGATGATTTTGCTCTTGGCCTTCAAATCGCGCAACTGGTTCAGCGCCGTGACGAGACCGTCGCCGATGGCCGTGGCGTCCGAATTAATGGTCCCGATTTCCAGCCGGTCAATGTTGTCCAGCAAAAAGTCGTGGTCCAGGGTCAACGGCGACGCGAGAAACGCCCGCGCCGCGAACACCACCAGGCCGATGCGGTCGTCAGGCCGCTCCCCAACGAACTTTTCCAGAACGGATTTCGCCAGGTTGAAGCGGCTGATGCGCTGGCCGCTCACCTCGTAATCCGGCGTGTTCATGCTGCCGGACAAATCGAGCGCAACCACGATGTCAATGCCGCTCGCCTTCACCTCCGTCGTGCTTTTTGTCAGACGCGGCTGCGCCAGTGCAAGGATGAACAACGCCAGCACCAGCCAGCGCAACGCCGCCAGCAACGCGCCGACCCGCGACCGGCGCACCCCGGTCAACCCGGCCACCAGCCGCACCGACGAATAAAGAAAGGCCGGCGGTGAACCGCGCCGACCCTTCAGCCACGCCGCCAGTGGCAGCAACAACAACAGCAGCAAGAGATAGGGATGTGCAAAGGTCATGCCGTGGCCAATTGATTTTGGACTGTGAACTCAGGACTTGGGACTGTTTTCGGTTCGGTTTCTTCGACCAATCTGACCGCCGAACCATGCAGTTCGCGCAATTCCGGTTCGCCCGGTTCGTATCTGGCGAATTTCACGAGGTCGCAGCTTTCCAGAAATCTGCCCAGGCTCTCCGTTTGTTCCGGCGACAACAAATCCGTGGCCTGTAATTCATGCAAAAATTCCTCGGTGGTGCGCTCCGGCGCGTGAAAATCAAATTGTTCTTCGAGATAGGAGCGGATCGTGTCGGAGACCAGAATGCAAAACGGTTTGGGCTGTGCGATGAGAGCGAGCGCTTCCTCCAATTTTTGCTTTGCGCGAATGTGCGCCGGGACCGGCGGTTCCACCGGAATTTGCGAACGCCGTTTCTGCCACCAGCACCAGATAAAAATGACCAGGGCAATGATGGCCAGGACCGCAAGCCCCCACCAGACCCAATCCCAGATGTTCGGAATCGGCACCGGCGGCTTGATGTCGCGGATGTCCTGCGTGGCTGAGGCCGGTTGGTTCGTGATCATAAGTCAGTTGTCACGCTCGCCCTCACCCCGGCCCTCTCCCCCGGGGAGAGGGAGCAGCAATTGCGAGGTTCTCATAGCTCGAAAACCCGTTGGGTTCACACCGTTGGCTGATTCTTCGGGCAAAAAAACGAGCGAAAGGCATAATGATTGCGCGGTCCCTGCGGCCGGCAAACGGTTCTCCCTCTCCTGGGGGAGAGGGCCGGGGTGAGGGCGGACGTTCAGCTTTTCAACGCTCATTGCATTCATCCTCTTAATCTCCGTTTCTCCCGTGACTCGAAAAACCGCCCCAGCGCCGCCGCGTACGGTTCGTCGGTGCGCAATTGGATGGAGTCAATGCCCGACGACCGCAATTGTCGCGCGACGTCGGCATATTGCTTTTCCTGCCGCAGCGCGAACGCGTCGCGACTCGCCGCGGGCGCGGTGTTCAGTTCCACAATTTCGCCCGTTTCGGCGTCCTCCAAAATCAACCGGCCCAGCGCGGGCAGTTCCAGTTCGTAGCGATCGGTGATTTGTACCGCGACAACATCGTGCCGCCGGTTCGCCATGCGCAGGGCGATTTGGGTTTGCGGCGGCAGCACCCCGGTGTAGTGTTGCGCGTCCTCACGTGAAAGTCGGCCGGGGACGGCCGACGCTACATCATCCGAAAAGATGAAATCCGAAATCACCACCGCAATCGCCTTGTGCGGCAAAACGCGGCCCATAAACTCCAGCGCGTGGGCCAGATCCGTTCCGCGCCGCTGCGGCTCGAAATACAAGACCTCGCGGATGACGCGCAGCACGTGGCCGCGGCCTTTTCGTGGCGGAATGAACTTTTCCACCTCGTCGGTGAACAACAGCAACCCGACTTTGTCATTGTTGCGAATGGCGGAAAAGGCGAGCACGGAAGCAATTTCGGCGGCCAGTTCGCGTTTGGATTGCTCGCGCGAACCGAACAAGCCCGAGCCGCTTACGTCCACCACCAGCATCACCGTCAATTCGCGTTCCTCGACGAATTTCTTGATGAAGGGATGATTCATCCGTGCAGTGACGTTCCAGTCAATCGCGCGCACGTCATCCCCGGGCTGGTACTCGCGCACCTCGTCGAAATTCATGCCCTGGCCCTTGAAGACGCTGTGGTACTGGCCGGCAAGCGTTTCGGTCACGAGCCGGTTCGTGCGCAGCTCGATCTGCCGGATTTTTTTGAGGATTTCGCGGGGAATCATGGGAAAATTGCCGATTGCCGGTTGCCGGTTGACGAATTTGTGCTTGCGGAACCTCCGGCTTGCGCGAGTGAATCAAGGGCGTAAATTGTCGCCATGGCAGCGAATGAAATTCTTGAACGCATCAGGAATATGCCTGAAAACGAACGCCGCGAACTCGTCGAGCAAATCTTGGATGAATTCACCGAATACGACGATGAGTTAACACCGGAACAAATCGCAGAACTGGACCGACGCGCCGAAGACGCACTGAAAAATCCCGGACGAGGAAGACCGTTCGAGGAAATCCACGAAGAAATGAAAGCCAAATATGGCTGGAAACAGGAAAACCATTCTTGCAAGAACGACTCCACGAGGTAAATTGGTGTTATGAGTGCGACCGAATTGTTCAACGCGGCAAAAGCTCTTCCACTGGCAGATCGGATTGAGCTTGTGCAACGGTTGAACGACGACCTCATTGACGAAGGATATGATCCAGATTTGACGCCGGAACAAGCTGCCGAACTGGATCGCCGTCTTGCCGAATTTGAAAAGAATCCGCGTCGCGGAATTCCCTTGGAACAGGTCAAAGCTGAAATGCGGCAACGTTTCGGCTGGTAATGAAATTCGATTCTCTTTTCGAGCCGGAAGCCAAGGCCGTTTTTTTCGAAGCCATAGTTTGGTATGAGGACAAATCTCCGGGCTTGGGAAAAGAATTTGCCCAAGAAGTTCTTGAGGCCGTGGACCGCGCGGTGACACAACCCGAAATTTTTCGGATGGTGCGTGGTCGCGCGCGCAAGGTCCGCCTGAAACGATTCAACGCATTCAGCATTTACTTTGCGATCAAGGATGACGTTTTCTCGGTTGTGTCTGTTTTCCACAGCGCGCGGAATCCGGCGGAACTGCGCCGACGGCTGAAGTGAACCGCCTTCGAACGTTTTGGCCACGAGCCGGTTCGTGCGAATCTCGATCTGCCGGATTTTTTTGAGAATCTCGTAGGGAATCATACGAATGCGGAATGCGGAGTGGGGAATGCGGATTTAAATGAATGCGCCAGGCGGATTGCCTTCTGCCAGATATTTTTGTGCATCCTGAAGGAAATCATTTTGACAGAATGCTTTTTGCCTCCGGTGTGCCGACGAACCGCCAGTGCCATGGTTCGTAATGGACGCCGCGAGGATTGTTGCGGGGATAGGAGAGTTCAAACCCGAATCGCTCCGCGTCTTTTTCCAGCCAGCGAAAGGCGGGTGTTTCTTCAAAGGGCGGCTCGACGTCACAGGCGGGATGCTCCCCGTCACCCAGGTCAATGGCCAAACCCGTGTGATGTTCCGAAAAACCGGGGCGCGCCACCCAGCGAACGGCCTCATCTTCCGAACCGTATTTCGCTGTCGCCTTCCGAAAAAGCATTTCCTGGTATTCAGCGCTGCGAAAGCCCGAGATGGGAATGATTCCCACGCCGGCAACCGAGGCCTGATCAATCATCTGACGCCAGGCAGCCGCGGCGTCCACCCGCATTTTTACCCGGCGCCCGGATTGCCGGTATTCGCCCACCACCACCAGTTCCGCCTCACTTGCTTCGGCAAACCGAAGCGGGCCGGGTTGCTTTTCAGTATCCGGTTTGTTCATACCGCTCAGTCTCCCGCCTCGTCGACCTTGTGAAAATCAAAGAAGGTCTGGATATCATCGCGGTGAGCGAAACCGCGTTTCCGCTTTTCCTCCGCCAACGCCTCGCTCGCCTCGTCGCGCCAGCCCCGTTTGCTCATGAACGCGTTCCAGACCAGAATTTCCTCGTCATTCGGCCGCCGGCCGTGGCAGAAACACCATTCCAAGATTTCCTCATCCGTGCCACCCTGCAACGTGCGTTCGACCAAGCGGGGATATTCGATGTGAAGAAAACGCACGCAACGGCCGTCCATGCCCGTACCATGATTATAGTCCGCGGGCAATTTGCCTTGCGCGTAAAGGCGGATTTTGTCGAGCACCCGCCCGAAGAAGACGAGGCCGCCAACCTTCTCATATGAAGTGCGCAATCCCTGAATTTTCATTTTGTCTTCAGCTCACGGCACCGGCAGTTCATCAAAAATTTTCTGGACCACCGTTTCACTGGTCTTTTCCTCGGCTTCGGCCTCGTAGGTGATGGCGACGCGGTGGCGCAGCACGTCCATGCCGATGCTCTTCACGTCCTGCGGCGTCACGTAACCGCGGCCTTTCAAAAACGCGAACGCCTTGGACGCCAGCGTCAGATTGATGGTCGCGCGCGGCGACGCGCCGAGCTGAATGAAATCTTTCACCGCGATTTTGTAGTGGTCGGGATCACGCGTGGCGCAAACCAGATCCACGATGTAATCCTTCACCTTGTCGTCCACGTAAATATCGTTGATGACTTCGCGCGCCTTGAGAATTTGCTGCGGCTCGACGACCGCGTGCGTCGTCGGCGTGCCGGAAGTTTTGGCCATCATTTCCAAAATCTTCCGTTCCTCGTCGCGCGACGGGTAACCGATTTTCAATTTCAACATGAACCGGTCCACCTGCGCCTCGGGCAGCGGATACGTGCCTTCCTGTTCAATGGGATTTTGTGTGGCCAGCACTAGAAACGGTTCCTCCAGTTTGAACGTCTGTTCGCCGATGGTGACCTGTTTTTCCTGCATCGCTTCGAGCAAGGCGCTTTGCACCTTGGCCGGCGCACGGTTGATTTCGTCCGCCAGAATCAGGTTCGCAAAAATCGGCCCTTTGCGCGTGCTGAACCCACCGGATTGCGGATTGTAAATCTGTGTGCCGATGACGTCGGCGGGCAGCATGTCCGGCGTGAATTGCAGCCGCGCAAACTTGACGTTGATGCACGCGGCGAGGGATTTGACCGAGAGCGTCTTGGCCAGCCCCGGCACGCCTTCCAGCAGCACGTGGCCGTTGGCGAGCAGGCCGATGACAAGGCGTTCTACCAGATATTGCTGGCCGACAATGACCTTGCCCAGTTCGTTGAATAGTGGATGGGTGAAGGCGCTGGCTTCCTTGACGGTTTCGTTGATGGCAGAGATTCCCGTATTCATTTTTTAAGTGATTGTTACCGATGGACACAAATTATTAAACGTCGTTCAACTAAAAACTCCGGTAGGGCGGGCAGTCCTTCCACACTTCGCGGCGCGCACGGAGCGCCGCCCTACCCACTACGCGCCCGCTAAAATTTCAACCTGTTTTACCGGCAACCAGCCGATGCGTCCCGAACCGTCAGCCACCTGCACCCAGTCATTGCGCCGGTCGAGCACGGCCAATTCCGAACCGTTCTGCGCTTTAAACGCGTCTTGCGCCTCGGCAAAGGGTCCGCTACGCGCGGTGGCTTCCGCTTCAACAACGACCGCGGTTGGTTTTGAAAAATGAATCGTCGCCGCCGCACCCAGACCGGCGCATGACAAAATCGTCAGCATGATAATACCCGACGTCAGACCGCGGAGCCGCGGGCGCCAGACCGGCCGAATCTGCCTCAACGCCAACAGGATGAACGCCAGCCAGAAAGCGACGGCCGCCAGTATCGTCCATTCGTTGAGCGACAAGGTGCCGAGCCAATCTTGCCAGCGGCTTTGGCGCAGCGTCGGGCCGGCGACCTGATTACGCACGAACTCCAGGTTTGCCCGCACTTCAGCATCACGCGGCGCCAGCAATTCCGCCCGCCGATAGGCGGCGATGGCGCGGCCCGGTTGTCCCAGTTTGAATTCCGCGTTGCCGTAATTGAACCAAAGCGCCGGCGAAACCGCGCCTGATTGCAGCATCTTTTCGTAAACAGCGGCCGCCGGGCCGAACTTGCCTTCGGCGTAAAGTTTGTTCGCCGCGTTGAAATCCGCCGTGACATCCGCCGCCAAAAGGTTCCCGGCGAAAAGCAGCGCAAACAGCAGAATGAAAAGTTTGCAGCAGCCGACGTGAGTCGGCTCATTATTTATCAGAGCGACCTGACGTTCGCTGCTGCGAGATTGTGGTTTCATGTCTTCAACTCCTGAAGTTCCGTGATGACTTTTTCAAACTGGCCGACGACTGAATTCAATTCCGCGCTCCCGCGAATCGGCGCGTAGCGGGCCTGATTGCAAAGCTGAAATAATTCCCGGAGACCGTTCAGCATCGTTTCCGGCAAATCCAAAACCGCCAGCCGTACATCCACCACCGACTCGGTGATGGCCGACGCCGGACAATCCAGCCGTTCGCCCAGCTGCTCCTGCAACAGCCGGAACAGCGTGGCGAAAAATTCATCCGGCTGGTTTTCGGCGGCGTATTTTTTCAGGTCGTCCAGGCCGCTGGCAATGAGCGCCGCCACGGCGCGTTGTCGCCGCAGCCGCGGATTGTTCGCCAGATTGTCGGCGCGTTTGCGCCAGACGAAAGCGGCCAGCCACGCCAGGACCGGCAGGGTTTGCAGGATGAGAAATGCCGGCCGGTTGATCAACGGCGGTCCGGCTTGAGCCAGCGCGCCCGGGTCATCCTTGATTGGCAAAATGTCCTCCGGCCGGGCCGGACTCTGCGGGTTGGCAGTTTGCGCGGCAGCGATGGCGGGCACGGGCGTTGCCCCGGTGGAACGAACCGCCAGCGCCACCGGCGGTTCCGTAAGCGTGCGATAGCGGCCGGTATCCGGGTCAAAATAGCTGAACGAAAAAGACGGCAACTCATGGACATCGGAGTTTTGCGGCGCGACAATTTCTTCAAAGGTCCTGGTGCCCTGCAAACCGAGGGGATCGGTGGTCTCCACCCTGGAAGTGGGCGGATAAACGGTAAAGTCATGCCACGCGGACTGGTTGGGCAGCGTCAACGAACCCAGATCGCCCCGGCCGGAGATTTGAATGCGCACCGTGATGGGATCGCCGACGGCGATGTTGGTCGGCCCGGCGGTGACGGCCATGGTGTATTGGCCAATCGCACCGTTGAAATTCGGCGGCACGTTTTCCGCCGGTAACGGTGATGATTCGACCTTAATCTGGTCGGTCGCCAGCGTCACCTGTTTTTGCTGGCCCTGATTGAAGAATTGGTTGAAGAACGCATCGCCACCCTGGTTCGACGAGGGCAGGACGACGACCATGCTGGCGGTAAATGGACCGAGGCTCACGTTGCCGGTTTTGGTGACGGTCAGCGCGACGGAAATCGGAATGACGGTATAGCCGCGGTTGCCGATTTGCGTGCGATACCGCTGACCGCTGGCGTTTTTGCCGAGGACAAACCCGTCGGCCGGAGTGCCAGTGAACTGGATATTGCCGTAATTTTGCACGTCATCGCGCAGATAAATCTCCAGATTGGCGGTGACGGCTTCGCCCACGTAAACCTTGTCCGCGGGCAACGTGAGTTTCATGAAGGCGACCTGCGAACCGGAATTGATTTGCGACGTTGACACCGCGCCGGCTGGGACTACCCGCAATTGCAACGGCTGGCTGGTCAGCGTCTGTCCGTTCACGTCGGCGACGATGGCCGGAATCACAAACTCGCCCGGGCGCTGTGGTGTGACCGAGAAGGCGACGGTAACGGTTGAACTCATCGCGCCGTTCACCCAGCTCACATTCTGCGAGGTGCCGGCCTGGCTGATTTGCAGGCCGGAGACGCTCGGTGCCGGCACGTTCCGGGGTGAGCCGCCTTCAAACGTGAGCGACAGCGTCGTGCTCTGGCCGAGCGTAAGCGTGTCGTTATCCAGCGACGCGGTGAAGCTCGCCGCGTGCGTCGGCGTGGTGCCGAGCCACAACAGGAGAAGGCAAAAGCCAGCAACGACCGGCATCAAACTTAATCTGCGGTCGCGCCAACGGAGAAAACTTTTCCCTCGTAAACGTTCCATTCCAAACACTTTACGTTCCTGAACCACCTGTCCCCATTTAGCAATCGGTTGTCCACAATGGTTTATTTCAGGCAATAGAAAAGACAATTCACACGCCAAAATGTTCACGACCGGAGCGAGTCAATGCCAGAGACGTTCGGACTCCTTTGTCATTAACCATTTATGCCAATCGGGCATGGCGCCAATTGCAACGCCGCTCGACAAAACTTTTTTTCCACGCCATCCTGCCGGGGCATGGCCTTTGAATCGGATTCGCCCCTGGACCGCCTCTGGCAGGAGTACGGCCGGTTGTTTGAACAATGGGACGACCTCACGCTCGCGCGCTGGCTGGCCCAAACACTCGGTCAGCTTGAAGGCCGGGCGTGGCGGTTGTCGCATCCGCTCGTCGGCGCCTACCGGCTGGGGGCGCAACTGGCGCACAACCGGCAAATCTGGTTCAAGCGGCTGGCCACGCCGCCGGCCGCCTACACGGAATCGGCCTGCTGCCGCGCGCCGTTTCTGCCGTTGCTCACCCGTGACGTGCGTGAATCCGGCCTCATCTGCCAGCATTGCAACGAAACGCTGGTGCCGTTCGATGAAATTGCCGACGAGGTGCGCGCCGGCCTTGACGCGTGGGCGAACCAATACGAACCCGTCCACGCGGTCGCCCATTGGGATGACCGCCAACGCCGCCGCGTCAGCAATTACGACGCGACTTATGAGAACGCGGCCAAGGAGGCCGAGCAATGCCTCTCGCGCGCGGGCCGCGAGCTGGCGCCGCAATTGTTGAATCTTTATCCGGCCATCATCTGGGAAGACCAGGACGAATGCCTCGAAGTGCGGCCCGAAGACGTGCTGATTTGATTTATGATTTTCGATTTATGATTTATGATTGGCTCCACGACGGCGTACGCCGCAAAATCGTAAATCATAAATGATTAAATTCATTTTCAAGTGGCTGATCCGGCTGGTCATCCTGGCGACCGTGCTGGTGGTCATCCTGCTGTTGGCGCGCAACGCGATTCTGCGGGTTTATCTCGAACATCAGATTCGCGCCCAAACCGGGCTGGATGCAGAGATTGGAAGCTTTTCCGTCGGCCTGGCCGAGCCGACGGTAACAATCCGGAATTTCCGGCTTTATAATCCGCCGGCTTTTGCCGGCACACCGTTTCTCGATATCCGGGAAATCCATGCGGAATACGACCCCGCCGCGCTGGCCCGGCACGAATTGCACATCACGCTGATGCGTTTCAACCTGGGCGAGCTGGACGTCGTCAAAAATCAGGCCGGCCAGACCAACCTCTTTTCCCTCGGCCTGGCCGCGCCACTGAAAAAAAACGGCGGCAAGGCTGGCGGGACATTCACCAAACAGACCGGTCTCGAATTCACGGGCATTGACGTGTTGAATGTCTCCATCGGCACCGCCAAATACATTGACTTGAACAACCAGCGGAACAATCGCACCCAAATCATCGGCATCCAGAATTGCGTGCTCAAAAATGTGAAGTCACCGGCCGACCTGGGAGGGTTGGCGGCATTCATTGCCTTGCGCAGCGGCGATTTCTTCAGCTCGTTATCAGACCGGAAAAATTCAGGGCCGGGCATCCTTAAACTGCTCGCCCAATAAAATCGCTGCAAGGCAGTGTCTAAATTTGAATTTTAAGCCGAAAGCTGGAGCGCGAGTTGTCCCAAATCTGAGCGTTTCCGACCTGTCCAAACGCTGTCGATTGATGACCATCCGCGCTCCAGAACAAATTAAGACACCGGCCGCCGCCATTTTTGCATTTTCTGCGCGCATATTTTTTTCTAAGCTCGGCGCGTGCATCGGGACCCGCTCAAATCCGCCGCCCGCGTCGTCGTGAAATTCGGCACGGGCGTGCTCACGGACAGCCGCAAGCAGCCCGATCCGGCGCAGTTGGAGCAACTCGTCGCACAAATCGCCGGGCAACGCCGGGCCGGTCGGGAAATCGTGCTGGTCACCTCCGGCGCTGTCGGCGCGGGCATGGGCGTGTTGGGATTGGACAAACGCCCGACCGAACTCGCCGAATTGCAGGCCTGTGCCGCCATCGGCCAGTCGCGGCTCATGGCCACCTACGCCGAACTGTTCGCGCGGCACCACTTGCACGTCGCGCAGGTGCTGCTCACGCACGACGACCTCGAACACCATGAGCGCCACCTCAACGCCCGCAATACCCTCGTCACCCTGCTGGGCCGCGGCGTCGTGCCCGTGATCAACGAAAATGACGCCGTCTCCATGACCGAGTTGAAATTTGGCGACAATGACAAGCTGTCTGCGCTGGTTGCGTCCTTGCTGCCTGCTGACCTGCTCGTGATTCTCACCACCGTGGACGGCGTCCTCGAAAACTTCGGCAAGGCCAATCCCAAAACCATTTCCGTCATTGAACAGATTGATTCCGCCCTGGAAAAAATCGCGCGCGGCACCGACAGCGAAACCGCCGTGGGCGGCATGAAATCGAAGATTGAAGCCGCGAAAATTGTGGTGCGTTCCGGCATCCCGCTCGTCATCGCCTCCGGCCGGAAGAAAAACGTGCTGGCGCAAATTCTCGCCGGTGAAGACGAGGGCACGTTGTTTGTGGCGCCGGAAAAACGGCTTCAGGGACGCAAACGCTGGATTGCGTTTTTTCATCATCCCAAAGGCGTGTTATTTGTGGACGACGGCGCCAAACTGGCTTTGCGCGAGAAGGGCAAGAGCCTGTTGCCGCCCGGGGTCGCGCGCTGCGAAGGCGATTTCGCCGGCGGCGACGTGGTGCGGATCTGCGATTTGAACGGGACGGAATTTGCACGCGGCATTGCGCGGTTCGATTCCGCCGCCGTCCGCGCCCGCAAACTGCCCAAGGAGGAACTCGTGCACCGGGATGACCTGGTGATTTTGTAAATTTGAAAACATTCAACACTCAACATTCAACTTCGAATGCCCAAATTGGCTGCTCCCGGGCCCTGGTCTGATTCCCTTCAATGTTGAGCGTTGAATGTTGAATGTTTCCCCGATGAAAACCTCTGCCATTGAAGATTTATTGAACGTCATGGCCCGGCTGCGCTCGCCGACGGGTTGTCCGTGGGACCGCGAACAGAGCCATCTAACGCTGCGGCGCCATGCCATCGAGGAGGTCTATGAATTGATTGACGCCATCGAAGCAGAGGACGACCACGAAATGGCGGAGGAACTCGGTGACCTCCTGTTGCAGGTTGTCTTCCATTGCCAGTTGGCGCGCGAACGCGGCGCGTTCGATTTCGAAAAGGTCTGTCGCCTGATTGTGGAAAAACTGATTCGCCGCCACCCGCACGTCTTTGGCCAAATTAAAATCAAGGGCGTGGAGGAAGTTTGGGCGAACTGGGAAAAAATCAAGCACGCCGAGAAAAAAGGGACGCGGCATGAACGCGTTTCGGCCTTCGACGGCATCCCCAAACACCTGCCCGCATTGTTGCGCGCTGAAAAACTCGTCAAGAAAGCGCGCAAGGTCCTGGCGGACGGCCACCGGGTTGATGGCCGGGATTCCAAACGGCGGTTTACCAGGACGGCCCTGGCCAGGGAGCTTTTTGAGCTGGCGGAACTGGCACAACGCCGCGGCTGGTCGGCGGAAGAACTGTTATCCGCCGAAACCAAAAAACGGGAACGCGCCTTACGTCGGATGGAAAGCGATAACCGCAAATAAACGAATTTGGCAATCCGCTAATTTCGCTAATTATCGCGAATAGTTCCTCCCAAAATTCAATTCGTGAAAATTCGTGAAATTCGCGGATAAAAACGCTGTGCCTTTGTTTCTTCGTTCCTTTGTTGTTAAAGCGGTTGTATTTGACACCTCAGGCAACTCGCACCACCTTGCGGTGTTGAACCTATTGGCCGGTTTAAATGTCAAATGCTTTGGTTTTTATGAAAACTCGAAACTTTCCAACTCTTCCGCTTACGATCATCGCCCTCACGGTTCTGGCCCTGGCAGCCGGCATCAGCCTGGCACAGGATTCCACAACCTCGACCACCGCTACCACCACCCAGCCGGTGACCACCAGCCAGGCCGCGCCGCAGTTGTCGTACGGTGTGCCGGAGGTTTTGCAGCTTTCGCAGGCGAAAGTCGGCGACAGCACCATTATCACTTACGTCCGGAATTCGGGAAACAATTACGGATTGAATGCCGCCCAGATCATTTATCTGCGGCAACAGGGTGTTTCCGATGCCGTCATCAACGCGATGCTGAACCAGCGTTCGCAATCGGCGCAGACCGTGTCCACCGCGACCACTGCCGCGTCGGACAATTCGACGGCTTACAGTTCCCAAACCTCAACCGCCACGACGACGCCCACCGTGACTGATGTTCAGACCGTTCCGTCCTCGACGGTTTACGTCGTTCCTGACACCCAGACCTATTATTACAACAACTGGCTTTACTCCCGCGGCCCCTACTACGGCTACTATCCGTATTATGGCTATTATTGGCCCTACCCGGCGGTGTCGGTGTCCTTCGGTTGGGGCGGTGGCTGGGGTGGGTATCGCGGCGGCTGGCACGGCGGTGGTGGTTGGCACAGTGGAGGTGGCGGATGGCATGGCGGCGGTGGCGGACACGGTGGCGGTGGCTGGCACCACTAACGAGCTGGAGTGCTGAAACCTCTGTTCAATTATAGCGGCGGTCCTATGACCGCCGCACATTTTTTGCAGAACAGGTAGTGCGCGGCATTCGCCGGGCACCGCTACATCGTTCCTGCGGGGCGGGTGCTGACAAATTCCCGATGCAAGCGGGCGTAAACGCCGTCCTCACGCAGCAAACTTTCGTGCGTGCCGCGTTCGACAATCCGGCCCTGGTCCATGACCAGCACCAGATTGGCTTTGCGGATGGTGCTCAGGCGGTGCGCCACCACAAACGCCGTCCGGCCACGCAGCAAAATTTCCAGCGCCCGCTGCAACCGCGCCTCCGTGACGCTATCAATCGCACTGGTCGCCTCGTCGAGCACCACAATGCGCGGATTGGCCAGCATCGCCCGCGCAAAACACACCAGTTGCCGCTGGCCGAAGGACAGCGCCGCGCCGCGCTCGGCCACCGGTGAATGCAACCCCCGCGGGAGCGCGTCAATAAGGTCGGCGCAGTCCAGCGCTGCCAGCGTCGCCCGCACGTCGGCCTCACTTGCGTCAGGCCGGGCGAAGCGGATGTTGTCCAGCACCGTGCCGAAGAACAGAAAATTATTCTGCTGCACACTGCCCATCTGGGAACGCAATGAATCGCTGGCCACGGTGTTCAAATCCACACCGTCCACCAAAACGCGCCCGCCGGTGGGCAGATAAAATTTTTGCAGCAGCGCCACCAGGGTCGTCTTGCCGCTGCCGGTGTGACCCACCAGCGCCACGGTCCGGCCCGGCTCGGCGGTGAAGGAAATGTCCATGAGCACCGGGCGGCCGGGTTGATACGCGAAATGCACTCCTTGAAATTCCACGCGTCCGGTGATGGTGGGCAATGGTTTTGCGTCCACCGCGTCCTGCCATTCCGGTGGCTGGTCCAGCATCCGGTACAACCGTTCCGCGCCCGCCATCGCCATCAGCGCCTGATTTAATTGATTGCCGATGACCTGGACCGGGTCGAAGAACAGGTTGGCCAGAAAGAAGAACATCACCAGATCGCCCACCTCCATGTGCAGCCAGCCGTGCCAGCTCAATGCCCCATACGCGCTCAACAAAGCCATCGCGCCGAGAAACAACTGGCTTTTCAATTGCAGCAACGGCACGAACACCGCCGAGGCCTGGGCCACGCCCACGTTGTTCTCGCCGTGCACATTGATCAATTTGCGGAAAAACCCGGCGTTGATTTCCTGCCGCACGAACGCCTGCGTCACCCGGATGCCGCTCACCGATTCGGCCAGGGTCGAGGCGACCCGGCTCCAGGATTGCTGCACCATGCGCAGGCGGCGGCTCATTTCGCTTCGATACTTTTCGTTCACCACCCAGATGACCGGCGCCATCAGGAGCATCAGGGAAAACAGCTTCCAGTTGTACCACGCCATGAGCGCCGCCGAACCGGCCATTTGCAGACATTGCACCACCAGCACAAACGCCACGTCCTGCACCCCGGCCCGGACGCTGTCGATGTCCGAGGTCAACCGGCTGATGATGCGCCCGAACTTGGTCTGGTTAAAGAACGACATCGGCATGGTCATCAGTTTGGCGAACAAATCCGACCGCATGTCATGCACGACCGCCTCACCGAGTTCGAGCGCGAATCGCTGGCGGAAATGGAATGCCACCACGGTGAACAGCGCCAGAAGGAAATAAGCCGCGGCATACCGGTAAATGCCCGACAAATCCCGGCCGGCAATCGGGCCGTTGATGGTGCGGCCAATCAGCCACGCCAGCGCCGGCAATTGCAAACCGCGCGTGAAGGTCAGGATGAACAGCCAGTTCCGCCTGGCCGCGTAGGGTTTTGTGTAGCGGAAAATCCGGCGGATGAGCGCCAGTTGCAGCGGCGCCTTGTCCGCCTCGCGTTCCTCCAGCGGATCGTAAAACGTGAGCGCTTCCCGTGTGGAAAGCTCATCCTTGGCAGTTTTCGTCGCCGAAGGTTTTCTATTGGTCCGTTCGCTCATTTCCGATTCATGACTTCGACGTTGGCAGTTGAATGTTCGATGTTTCCACTTGTTCCCGCCCTCGACCCTCGACCTTCGACTCTCGGTTCTCGTCGAGGTCCATGATTTGCAGCAACGCCGTTTCACGATACAGCCCGGGCCAGCGTACCAGTTCCGCGTGCGTGCCGGTCAGGGTCAATTGCCCGTCCTCCAGTACCAGAATCAAATCCGCCCGGCGCAACAGGCTCAGCCGGCTCGACACCACAAACGTCGTCCGTCCCTCCATCGCCTCGCGCAAGGCGGTAACAATTTCGTTTTCCGTCCGCGCGTCCACCGACGCCGTCGGGTCGTCCAGAATGAGAATCGGTGGTTGCAGCAACAACGCCCGTGCCAGCGCCAGCCGCTGGCGTTGCCCGCCCGATAAATCCACGCCCGACTCGCCCAGCACCGTCTCGTAACCTTGCGGTAGCGCCGTGATGAATTCATGCGCCGAGGCAATCCTCGCCGCCCGTTCGATCTGTTCCATCGTCGCATGCGGATGCCCAAAGGCGATGTTTGCCGACACCGTGTTCGAAAACAGAAAGCTCTCCTGATACACAATCCCGATTTGCCGGCGAAAGGCGTCCAGTTCCAAATCCCGCAAATCCCTCCCGTCCGCCAGGATTCGCCCCCGGTGCGGGTCGTAAAACCGCGGGACCAATCCCAGCAACGTGCTTTTGCCGGCGCCCGTCATCCCGAAAATGCCGATGATTTGCCCCGGCTTCGCCTCGAAGGACACGTCCGTCAGCACCGGCTTGTCCGGGTGATAACCGAACGTCACGTTTTCAAAAATCATCCGGCCGGTGAGCCGCGCCGCCGCCAGGGCGCCGGGCTTGTTTTGCACCTCGAACGGCGTGTCCAGCACTTCAAACACGCGCCGCGCCGCCGCCAGGCTCTGCTGCACCGAGTTCGCGATGGTGGAAATGGTCGCCACCTGTCCGGTGAATTGCTGGAGCAGGCCGGCGAACACCACCAGCCCGCTGCCGAGCGGAATCTTCCCGTGCACGTACAGCCAGCCGCCGTAGGCGAACAAAATCACCAGGCTCAACTGCGACAACATCTGTGTGCCCGGCGTGAACACGGACAAATCCCAAAAAATTTTCCGCTGCTGCGACGACACCCGATCGTTCGCCTCCTCAAACCGCCGGACCTGGTGCGACTCGGCGGCAAAGCCCTTCACCGTCTGCATGCCACGCACGCTTTCGCTGAACAGCAAGACCATGTGGTCGGTCAGTTCGCGGTTGTGCAGATAGCCCGGCCGCAGCCGCGCCGAATAAAAATGCGCCAGCCACCACAAGGGCAGTGAGACGCTCAGGCACGCCAGCGTCAACGCCGGATGAATCCGCCACATGAAAACCGCGTAGGCCACCAGCGTCAGAATCATGGTTGCGCCCTGCAACAAGACGCCGTCCACGAACAGCCGCGTGTTCTGGACGTCGCCCGTCACCCGGTTGAAAATCGAGTTGGAACCGTGCACGTCGAAAAAGCTGAAACTCAGGCGTTGCAGCTTGGCGTAAAGCTGCGCGCGCACTTCCGGCACGATTTCCCCCTGCGTCAACCGTGCGGTAACCATGTTGTAGGCGTAGGTAAACGCCGCGCGCAGGAGCGCCTGCCCCACAATCGCCAGCGACAAGGCCGTGACAATCCGCAGCGGTGTCCAGCCCGCTGGCGGCTGCCAGCCGAACGGATACACCGGCGGGGGCAGGGACGAATCCAGCGCATACCGGATCACGTCAATCACCACACCCAGCAGTTTGAGTCCCACGATGCCCAGCAACAGCAGCAACACGCTCAGCACCAGCGACCACAGACAATCCCGGCGGAACCGCCATGCCAACGCCAACAACCGGCGGACGAGTTCCCGTGTGGGATACCGTTCGTCGGCGGACAGATGGTTGACGGTATCAGACATTTTTAGAACCGCCAGAATGCCCCAGCTCAAAGTCGCAATCGAATCAAAAAAATGGAACGAAACGCCGGCCCGGGAACATGGTGAAACCAAATCGCGGAATGAACCGCGCAAAAAAACGATTTGCGCGAATCGGCTAACTTATTTACCGGCAACGTAATTCTTATGTTGACTATTCAAACTTATTATGGTGTAGTTTGGGCATAACAATGAGGAGCATTTTCAAATCCTATCGTTTCGCCGTTTGCGTCGCGGGTTTCGGTTTGGGCCTGCTTCAGCTCCCGGCTGCGCCGTTGACCTGGTTTCCGGGGCCGGCCATGAATGTCGCCGTCAGTGGCGCGGCAACCGCCGTCTCCGGTTTGGGCAACCTGGTGATTGGCGGCGAGTCCTATGGTTCTCCGTCGGGTTATGTGGAAAGCCTGGTGGCCACGAACAAGGTTTGGACGGCGTTTCCAGGGTTCCCCTACGCCACCATCGCGCCGGGCGTCGTGGGAAGCGGCGACCCGATTCTGGTCTTTGGCGGCAACAACGGCACCAGTGCCACCAGCGCGGCATACGCATACAGCCCTTCCGGCGACCCGGTGCCGGCGGTTCCGTCCATGAACGTCGCCCGCGCGTATCTGGGTTACACAACCGATGCGGGCGGCAACGCCTACGCCATCGGTGGCCTCGATGACAGTGGCAATCCACTCGCTTCCGCCGAGGTGTATAATCAGGACACGACCACCAATTGGTCCTACATCGCCAGCCTCCCCGAGGCGCAATACAATTTCCCCGCGACCTTTGACGGCAATAACTACATTTATATTTTCGGCGGACGCACCAACACATCGTCCGGCACGGAAATCACCACCGTGCTCCGCTATTCCGTCAGTGCCAACACTTGGGCAGCGATGGCGCCCATGCCTATCGCCGTCGCCGGCAGTTCCGCAGCGTTCGGCGCTGACGGGAAAATTTATGTCGTCGGTGGCACGTCCGGGGGTGTCACGACCAACGTGGTTCAGATTTACAATCCGGGTGCCAATTCCTGGACCATTTCCACGCCGTTGCCCGAAGCCTTGAGCGCCTCGGCGATGGGGGTGGATAGTCTGGGCCGGTTAATTGTAATGGGCGGCTCGGATGTCAATAGCAACGACGTGGCCGATGTCTGGCGCAGCCAGCAACTGGGCACGCCGGACAGCCCGCCGGTGCTCACCCAATTCCCCGGCACCAACGCTGCCTATGGGGTTGCCTACACTTCGACCATCGCCGCCACCGGCAATCCGCAACCGGTTTACGTGCTCGTCAGTGGCCCCACCAACCTGACGGTGGATTATTTCAGCGGTCAAATCACTTGGACGCCGTCCGGGGCCGATCAAATCGGGGCCATCCCCGTGACCATTGCCGCCACGAATTTCGCCGGTTCCACCTACTGGACGTTTACCATCAACGCAGCCCCGCCACCGCCGGTTGTTCCGACCAACCTGACGGTCGTAGCTGTTGACGACACCTCGGTGACACTGGCGTGGGACCCCGAAAGTCCGTTGGTGGGACCGGTGACTTATGTCGTTTATTGGAAGCATTCATCGGGAGGCCCGCATCCGATCACGATATACACCCCGATGGCCACCAATTCCAGCACCTCGGTGACCCTCGGCTTGACCAAGGGTTCCAGTTACGCCTTTGTCGTGACTGCCTCGGCCAATGGACACACCACCGGTTATTCCCAAGCCATCAGCGTCACCGCGACCAGCCCGCAACCACCGACCAACTTGCACGTCGCCGGCTTGACCTCGACGACACTTACGCTGGCTTGGGATGCTTCGCCAGGCCCGGCGCAAAACCCGGCATTTTCCGCGATCACCAGTTATTCTATAGCGCAATACATTCCGGTTTATGGCGGGTATTCCTTGATTTACAAAGTAACCGGAATCCCCACCACCACGCTCACCGGCACCGTGACCGGCCTGGCTCCTGGGACGTCGGCATTTTGGACCGTGCAAGCGTTCGACGGACAGGGATTTGGGTCGTCGGTGCCTTATCTTAACATCATTGCCGCGTCGAATCCACCGCCGGCGACGGTGACGGCCACCGCCACCTCGCCACCCGCGAATGGACAATTCCAATTCACCGCCAGCGGCGCGGCTGGCCAGACCGCGTTTGTGGAAACCACGACCAACCTGTCCGACTCGACCAGTTGGACGTTGCTGACCTCATTCATGCCCACCAACAGCCTGTTCACAATCGTTGACACGAACAATGCGCCGGGCGCCGCGCGTTTCTACCGTGTCACCCAGCCGTGATTGCAGCGGTTGAATTCATTGGCTTTCCACGCGGAAAAATCCGCCGGCGCCGGCCAGCGGCAATGACATGCTTTGCGCGTTGGTCGTCAGTACGTCGCTCCAGGTTCCTGCCGACAGCGCACTTGTTTCCTGCAACAAAAACGGCGCCGTGCCGCCCGTCCAGCTCAGGTTTACATTCGTCCCGGTCACCGAGATGGACAAACTGATGCCGGTGGTCGCGGTATACACCGCCGCGTCGTAGGCCACGGCATGCACGCCGTCGGCGGCGCTTAATTCCAGTGTGTAAACGCCCGGCGCACTGAACGTCGCCGTCGTGTTCGTCTGCGCCGCATTGCCGAATGTCACCGTGGCCGGTCCCGAGTATTGTTTCCACAGAATCGGCGGCGGCGTGTTGCTGTCCGTCACCACGCCCGGCAGGGTCACCGGCACGCCGACCGGTACAATCCGGTCCGGCCCGGCGTACGCCACGGGCGCGCCCGGTGAGCGCGGCCCCTCGTTCGGTCCGGTCGTCTGGATGACCTCGAAATTTGTGGCGCTGATACCGGTTAAATCGTTGAAACAATTCGGCGGCCAGCGATCGTCCGGCGTCACCGAAATTGAAAAGTAATTCCCGTTGTCGGCCACCATCGCGCCGTATTTTTTCAGCGCCCGCAGCACCGCCTGTTCCTCCACCGGCCAATTGGTCGGAATGACAAACCCTGCTTTCAGGCGCAATCGCTGGCCCATGGAGGGCAAGTTCACATTCGTGTTACTGGAAGCCGAAGCATAATGCGTGGCCGGATAGATGTAATTATTGTACAGGGTGCGTTTGACGACCAGCCGGCACGCATGCTCCACCATGCCGCGTTCGGCCTCATCATAGCGCACCAGCGCCGGGAACATCGGAAACCCGGCCGCATCACCCGAAGTCAGTCCCGCCGGCCGCAGCCCGTTCGTGTTCAGATTGAAGATCGCGCCGTTGGCCGCCTGCCAGTTGGTACCGACCAGTTGCGCCTGCCACGTTTCCCAGGAAAAACCCGCGCCCGGCTGGACGACGATGGAATGCCGGTCGCCGCCGGAGTTGGTCTGCCATTGATACAACGTCTGGCTGCCGGTGCCCACCGGCCAGCTCTCAATCGGCATGTTTGTCGGTATCGGATACAGGCCGTAAGGATAAGTCCCGCCATTCAAATCTGAATCATCGGGATAAGTCACGAACTGAATCGGCACGAGCGGCTGGCTGTCCGGCACCAGCACATAATTCATCTCGAACTCGGGCGTCAATACCGCCCGGCTTGTGCCCAGGTCCGAAATAATCTGTGCGATCATTGCCGTCGAATTCGACAGCACCGGACGGTTGGAGATGCATTCGTTCCAGGGATTGGTCACCGGAAATATCTGCAGGGCCGACACCACGGCGTCGGCCTGGTTGGTGTCGAACAGGATGGCGTTGGTGACCGCCGGCAGCGGTCCGAGTATGCGCCCCTCCTGATTGATTCGTACCGCGCCAGCCGGCGGACAAAAATCGAGCAAGACCAGCAGACCGAGTCCTCCTGTTACAACGTAATTCTTCATAAATACCAGCGGAACCTTTCCGCTGGCGAAATTGCAGCACAAAAGACGCCAGCCGTTCAGGAGACGTAAACCGCACCCGGCAAATGAAACTCCCTCCAACGCGCGGTCGGGAAAGCCGATGGCAAATCCGGATTTGGCTTATGGCTTTTGCAGCCGATAGAAAACCGTATCGGTCGGCGAACCGACCGTGATGAAAACCGTGGTTCCGTTGGTCTGATATTGCGAAGCCGGGACCTGGCTCCAGACCGGTGGACCACCGGTCAAAGATGAACTGCTTTGCAACAGCCAGCCCGGCGGCGTGGCCGGCCAGGACACCGTCAACACATTGTTGGTTTGCGTGATGGAGAGGGTTGGGATGGGGGAAACCTGCGACAGGACGAGGGCGCTGTAAGGCCCGATGGTGATGCTGGCCGTGGCCGGGCTGCCATTGGCCGTGACAGTCGAGCTGCCGATATTCCCATAGTCCGGGCCGTATGTGGTGGAGTCACTGTTCAGTTGAACATACCAGTTGCCCGCCGCCGGAAAGGTCAGGGTATAATTATTGACGGTGTTACTGGTGAAGTTGCCAACCACAACCGCGCTCTGGTTCGGGTTGGCGGAAGTCCAGCGATTAAAAGCGATCAACTTGTTGACGTTGTCCACGGCGAGCATGGTGCAACGGTCGCCTTCCAACCCCGGCGTCAGACCCTGCAAATTCCGGCGCGCGCTGATGAGATCGTGGTAGAACTGGACGATGTAGCTGTACGTGTTCGTCTTGCTCCAATCCACGTTCCGGCCGGAATTGAACTGCTGGTTTTCGAGCATTTCCTGACCCTGAAAAATCATCGGCACGCCGGGCGCGGTAAGCGTGATGGCCGACCCGAGCGTGGAAAGTTTTCTCGCCCGATAGCTGTTCGGCGTGACCGGGTCGATGGCCGTTGGCAAGCGGACGTGGGTGGAACCATTCAAGTCTCCGACCACGTCGTGCGATTCCAGGTATACCACCCGCAGAAAACTGGCCGTGCCACCGTAGCTGACATTGTTTTGCACGTCGTTGGCGATGGTGCTCAGGTTGCGGCTCGCATCCGACATATTGGTCAACACCGGCGTGAAATTATACGGATAACCGGTGTCCCAGGAACTGTCGAAGCCCCACGTGTTATAAACATCCTCGGCGATGCTGATTTTGCCGGTGTAATTGGTGTGAGTCATCGCGTTGATGGCGGTCACCAGATTGCCGGCGGCGGGAATGTAACTGTTGTCATTGCCGTGGGTCAGGGTGTACACCGAGTCCCAGCGGAACCCGTCCACGTGACATTCACTCAACCACATGGCGATGTTGTCCGAGATGAAACTGGCCACCTGATTGCTGCTGACATTGGGCCGCGTGGCGCCGTAGGAAGTGTTTTGCAGGTTGAAATTGCTTTGAAAGAAGTAAATCCCGCCGCCCCCGACCGAGTTGCTGCCGGACCAGCCGTCGAAGTTCCACATATCCAGAAGACTCGGCCCGTAATGGTTGTGGACGACGTCGAGCAGCACAGCGAGGCCCCGGGCGTGGCAGGCCTGGACAAAGGTTTTCAGGGCATCCGGCCCGCCATACTGGGCATTGTCCGCCGCGAATAATTGGGCCGGGTCATAGCCCCAACTGTTGCCGCCGTTGCCAAACTCCATAATTGGCATCAGTTCAACGGCATTGACGCCGAGGTTCTTCAAGTAATCCAGCTTGTTCGTCGCGGCAATAAACCGGTTGGGCGACGTACTGGATGGAAATGTGCCCATGTGCAATTCGTAAACGAACAAGTCATTCAACGACGGGTTGGTGAAATTGTCGCCGTTCCAGTTGAAAGCGGTCGGGTCGTAAATAATGTCGTTATTCCCGCTGCCGCCGCCGGCATTCACCACCCAGCGCGACCGGGGATCGTGCTTATAATTACCCGTGCCGTTGTAAGTAATGTAGTACTTGTACTGCTGGCCCGGTGAAGCACCGGCCACGTCCGCCGACCACACCCCGGTCGGAAGGCCGTTGGACTGTTCCTCGGCCAGCGGCGTTGCCGAAGTGGACCAGCCGTTGAAGGCGCCCGGCGTCGTTACGTTCGTGGCGTTGGGCGCCCAGACCCGGAAAGTGACGCCTGTGCCGGAAGCGTCATTATAAGGCGTGGAACCCCAACCCGGACGGGTGGACTGCGCCTGCGCCGTCGCAGCCATCGCCAGCGCGGCAAAAAACAGCGCCAAAGGAACGGTACGTAATTTTGAACTTGCGGAATTCCGGCCATCCACAAGGCTCGAACTGCTTGGGAACATCATCAGATAATAGCGCAGAATGACCGCTGCTGCCACCGCATGAACATGGGGGCAGCGGCGATTAAAAGCCTTTAAGCCTTAGACAGATTCACAGAATAAAAATCATGCTGACCATTCTGTTGATTCTGTCAAAAAACGGGGGCGGGTGGGGCGAGGTACTGTCGAACGCGCTCTTTTTCTGACAGAAATTAAATCTGTGGTAGTCTGTGTCAATCTGTGGCCGCAAATCGACCTTCGGTCAGCCTGGTTTTTGTCGCGCGCTGGGTTGCGTTGCTCGCGCTGGGGTGGAGTGGACTTTCGTCCGGCCTGGCCGCCGGCACCTCGTCTTCGGCAACAACACCGGTCTATGACTATGCCGACCCCAAATTGCTCACCGGCACTCTTTATGCCATGGGTTCGGATCGGAAAACGGTTTTATTCACTTTCCGGCGGACGGCCACCCGTTCCGGTTCCACAGTCCGCGTTGAGCGGCAATTTCTCGGCACCAATGGCACAGTGGCCGCCGTGGAAAAAGTCCTCTACGAATCCAATCAACTCGTTTCCTTCGAAATGCAGGATTTCCAGGCCAGCTTCTCCGGCGCCATTCACGTTGAGCCGGATCCGGAAAACCCGGCCCGGCAGGACATCTTTATCAGCCACGCCCACGGCCTCCATCCTCCGAAAGGCCGCCCCCGGACGCTCCCGCCCGATACCGTGATTGACGACACTTTGTATCCCTTCATGCTGGCCCACTGGGACGATTTGATGCGGGGCAAAGCCGCCGGGTTCCACTTCGTTTCCCTGGATTGGGAACGCACCTTTGAGTTCGAACTGATGAAGACCGGAGAATCCGTGCAGAACGGCCAGCCGGTCGTACTGTTCACGATGAAACCCGCCAGCCTGTTCATTGCGCGGCTGGTGAAGCCGCTCCTGTTTACCGTGCAAAAAAATGACCCGCACCGCATTCTGTCCTACACCGGGCGCACCACCCCCCGCATCCAGAAGGGGAAAGCCTGGAAATATCTGGATGCCGAAACCGTCTTCGATTACCAAGCCATGGATGAACACCGATAAACACAGATCAGAAGGGGTAGGGACGGCTGGCTCAGCCGTCCGGTCGTCTCAGCGAGACGACCCTGCCCACGAAAAAAAACTTTGTGTTCTCTGCGTTCTTTGCGGTTAAAACCTTGGCGTCCCCTGCGGCTCTGCGGTTAAAGCACTGATAATGCCGCCTTTAAGCTGGCGCGACGATTGCTGGTAAGACCGCCGTGGTGGAGACTTATGAAACGGCAAAAGGAGAATCTTTTGCCCCATAGGCTGCTCCCTGAACGAAACAAAAGAACCAATACAAATCAACCGGGCCGCCGCCTCACATAACTTTATGAACAGTCAGGACCAAAGAAATTACATATCCGTCGGGTCATGGATGGGCATGATGTTCGTCACCGCCATCCCGGTGATTGGTTTGCTGATGGTTCTCGTCTGGGCCTTCACCGGCGAAAATGAGTCCCGCAAGAATTATTTCCGGGCCATTCTTTCCTGGATATTGATTTTGGTGGTCCTGGGCGTCGCCCTGATTTTCGTGGTCGGGTGGCTGGGCGGCGAACCGGCCCTGCAGAAGACGATTCAGGATCACAGTCTGCCCCACACCCAATGACCACGGGTTCGCCCCGCTAATCGTGGGCTTGTTCGCGAAGCATTCGCATCCTGCCTGTCGCGCCGAAGTCCTCGGCGCAGGCGGATGCGTTCTCCGCGGTTAAAACGGGTTGAGAGTTGAATGTTGAATGTTTTTATCCTTCAGCCTTTGATTAAATCCGTGTTCATCCGTGTCCATCCGTGGTTAAAAAAATCTTTGCATTCGCTGCGGTTTAAAAATCCCGTCCAAAAAATGAATAATAACCGGCTGTATTTCCGGCGTCGAAAACATCGGGCCATCGTGACCGGCTCCGGGCACGATGATTAATTGATTCTTTACCCCCGCCCGGTCCAACGCGGCATGCAAACGCTGGCTCTGGGCTATCGGCACCAGATCGTCCTGGTCCCCCTGAAGGATCAAGACAGGCGGAGCGGCTGCGCTCACATAAGTGATGGGGCTGGCGGCTTTTGCCTTGCCGGCGGATTGATCCAACGGCGCGCCCAACAGTTTGGGTTCGGCATCCTGCCAGGTTTCAATGCCTCTCTCTGAATGAATCGTCTGGAGATCGTCCTTCATGCCATTCAAATCCGCCGGGCCGAAAAAATCCAGTATCGCCAGCGGTTTGATGGCGGGGTTGGCTCCAAAATCCCGTTCCTGGCGGGCCAGCCCCAAGAGCAGCGCCAGATGTCCGCCGGCCGACCCGCCGCCCACCACGAACCGCCGGGCATCCACCCCGTAATCGGCAGCATGCGCCAGGATGAAATTCATCGCCGCGTTGCAATCCTGAATCTGCGCCGGAAACGGCGCCTCCGGGCTGAAGCGATAATCAATGCTGGCAATCGCATAACCGTGCCGGACCAGATATTTGACGTTGTCGCATTCCTTGCTCCCCATCATCCACGCGCCGCCATGGATCCAGAGAATGAGCGGGCAAAGTCGGACGCCGTGGTTCCGGGGGAGGTAAAGATCGAAGTTCTGATTCGTCGTCGGATGGCGGACGTAAGGAATGTTTCTTTCTACCGCGGCTTCACCGTACGGGCTGGAGGCGGGCAGCGTTTCGAGCGCAGCGGGGGTATTGGACGACAACGGTTGCGCCAATGCCCCAGGAGCCGGCAACAAGATCAACGCCAGGACCAAGCGGAGGCAAGCGGTTGTTTTCATGAACGGCAAAAATTCTACCTGAGCCTCATTTTTTAGCACCCGGAATTTTTTGGCCGCCAAAAAGCGCCTGAACTTCCACCACGGATTCACACGGCGTAAAGCCGCGTGGCGGCCACGCCGCTATACGCGGATAAACATGGATTAAAACCAGGGAAATAGGAATTTGCCGGGTGGGGCGAGGCTACAGACGAGCCGGCCTCGGCACGACAACTGCGGCCATAAATCTGTGTTTATCTGTGTCCATCTGTGGCTGAAATCCTGGTGCGCCTGGCGTCCTGGCGGTCGAAAATTTCTGCCGTCCGCAACCGACACAACTTGCCTGCGGCACGCCCGGTCGGCCATTATACGTCACCCGATGACCAAACATCCTGCCGGATTCATTTTGACCGCGCGCCGGGTTGTGCTGCTCGCGCTGTGCCTGTCCGTCTTCCCCGCGGCCCGGGCCGGCGACGTCGCGCGCCCTGCCACCACCGCCGCGTATGACTATGCCGAACCCAAATTGCTCACCGGCACCCTTTATGAAATTGGGTCGCACCAGAAGAAGGTCCTGTACACGTTCCGGCGGATTGCCGTGCAGTCCGGGGCTGTCGTTCATGTCGAACGCCAATTTTTCCGCACCAACGGTCTCATGGCCGCCGTGGACAAAGTTGTCTATAAATCCAATCGGCTCGAGTCCTATAAAATGCTGGAATTCCAGGCCCGGGTTTCCGGCGCCGTCCGGATTGCGCCCGATCCGAAGGACCCGGCCCGGCAACAGATTTTCATCAGTTACGGACCCGGCCTGGTTCCCCCCATTGGCAAGCCTCAGAACCTCCCGTCCGGCATCGTGTATGATGACACACTGTACCCGTTCATGATGGCCCACTGGGACGAATTGATGCGCGGCAACACCGTCAATTTTCGCTTTATTTCCTTTGAATGGGAGCGGACCTTTGCTTTCCACTTCGTGAAGATCGCGGAATTTGTGCAGCACGGCGGGACGATGGAACAGATCCGGATGGAGCCGGACAACCTGCTGGTCGCCGAGCTGGTGGACCCGCTCATCTTTACCGTGGAAAAAACCAGCCCGCACCACGTTCTCTCTTATGTCGGGCGCACCACGCCCCGCATCCGGAAAGGCGAAGCCTGGAAATATCTGGATGCCGAAACCGTCTTTAATTATCCAGCCACCGATGGGCTCAGATGAAACGCAGAGCCCCGAGGCCGGAAGTCAGAAGTCCGACGTCAGATCTCCGTCCTCCGTTCTTCGGCTCTCGACTTTCGACCCTCGTCCCTCGACCGGCCCCGTCAAGGGCATTCCCAATTGACGCACAACCCGGACCCGGAATAGCCTCGAAATCATGTCGAACCGACCGTTGATTGGGAACCGCGCGAAGCTGGACCACGAGCACAACCTCCCGGTGCGGCGCATGAATCGGCGGCGATTCCTCGCGCTTGCCGCCCTCACAACGGGTGCGCTCGCGGGCCTTCCCGCCTGGGCGCAGGAGAGTGCGACGAAAATCCGGCTCTCTCTCGGAAGCGCGGCGGCCAGTGCCGTGCCGGTTGATTATCTTGGTTTCAGTTGTGAAACGGCACAGTTGGCTGACCCGGCCTATTTCGCCGCCGACAACCGGGAGCTGGTGTCGCTCTTTAAGGCGCTCACGCCCGAAGGCATCCTGCGCCTGGGCGGAAATTCCAGCGAGTTTTGCTGGTGGAAAGCGGCGCCGGCCGACCAGCCGCCGGAGTTGCCCGAGTCCGCTCGCCGCGCGGACAACTGGATGCCGCACTCGTTCACCGCCATTGAGCCGGTCGCCGTGGATTCCCTGGCAGATTTCTTGAAGGCGACGGGCTGGACGGCCATCTATGGCTTGAATCTCGGGACCGGCACGCCGGAGCGGGATGCCAACGAGGCGGCCTACGTCGCCCGGCGGCTGGGCAAGCGGTTGCGCTTTTTTCAGATTGGCAATGAACCGGAGTATTACCGCGATGCCAACAACCGCTTGCGGCCCCAGGACTGGGACTTTGATAAATATCTCGCTCAATGGATGACGTTCGCCAGGGCGGTCATCGCCCGCGTGCCGGAAGCGCGTTTCGCCGGGCCGGACGTCGGTTCCAATGCGGAGTGGGTTGTCCGTTTCGCGCAGGAAGCGCCGCGACGGCTGCCCGGCCGGATTGTGGCTTGCACCGGGCATTATTATGCGATGGGACCTCCGGACAATCCGCGCGTGACCGCCCAGCGGCTGCTCGTTCCCGATCCCAAGGTGGACCGGGAGGTGCCGCGCATCATCCACGCGGCCGAAGAGAATCACCTCGTCTATCGAATGACCGAGGGCAACTCCTGTTACCGCGGCGGCAAGCCGGGGATGAGCAACGCCTTCTGCTCGGCGCTCTGGGCGGCGGATTACCTTCTCAAACTGGCCGGTTTTGGCTGTGCCGGGGTGAACCTTCATGGCGGCGGCGCCGGTGTGATTCGCAAGTCCCTCGGCGGACATCTGCCGGGAGCGCAGCTTTCCCCCGACGCGGCTGCCATCGCCGCCCAAGGCAGTTTTTACACGCCCATTGCCGGCAGTCGCGAAATGGGCTTTAGCGCCCGGCCGGTCTTCTACGGCATGAAATTGGCGGGCGTCCTGGCCGGAGGCCGAATGCGTTCCGCGCAATTCGATCAGCTGCCGGCCAACGCCGGCGCCTATGCGGCGGAGATGCCGGACGGGAGCACACGTTTGGTTCTGCTCAACAAGGATGCCAGCCGGAAGCTGGAGATTTCCATTGAATCTCCCCACGACGCCAGGCTGTGGCGCTTGCAGGCTCCGGGGTTGACGGCCATTTCAGGCGTAACGCTGGCGGGAGCGGAAATCAGGCCTGACCAGGCGTGGCATCCCGCTCAGGAAGAGCGACTCATCAGCAAGGACCACCAGGTGCAACTCACCATGGAACCCGCGTCCGGGGCCGCGCTGTTCTTTCGAGGAAACCTTTAGAGTGCCGCTTTTGGGGAAGGTTGATGGTTGATCCGTCTTCGCCGAGGCTACGACGGGACAGGGAGTTGAAAGTTGAGTGTTCCGGGCCACAGATGTTCACAGATGAAACACAGACAACGCAGACCGCATCTCTGACAGAATTTACAGAATCAACCGGACAAAATTTATCCTGACCATTCGGTTCATTCTGTCGAAAAATCAGAACCTTGGCGTTCTTCGCGTCTTGGCGTGAACCTGCTTTCTCCCCTTGGCCGGTTGGATGTTGAATGTTGAATGTTTTTTCCCTTGGCCCGTTTTGCGCCTTTTGTGCCTCTTTGCGGCAAAAGATCCGTGTCCATCTGTGTTCATCCGTGGTTGTTAATTGGCTGAGCGTTGAATGTTCCTTTGTGTTCTCTGCGTTCTCTGCGGTTAAAAATCTTGTCGTCCTGGCTGTTCACCCGTATCAAAAGTCCATCCATGAAGACCGCTCTCTTCTGGTTCGTGCTCGCCACCGGCCTCTGGTTCACGCTTTCGTTTGCGCGGGCCGATGAACCGGTCATGGCCGCGCCAACCCATTCCCAGATCAGCAGCACCAACGTCTCCACAGTGGCCGTGCCGGTCCCGGGCGAAAAAGCCGTCCGCCGTTACCACGCCACCGTCGCGGTCGGAGTCGCCGCCATCATCTGGAGTTTTTTGTCGCCCGCCCTCTTTTTATTTACCGGCTGGTCCGCCCGGATTCGGTCCTGGGCGGAGCGGCAAAGGCAAAACTGGTATTTCACTTTTGTTCTCTACGGCCTTGCCTTTGGCCTGCTCTATTTCTTCGTCAATTTGCCGTTGAACTTTTACGCCAGCTTCGTCTTTCCCCATAACTTCGATCTGACCAATCAAACCTTCAGCCGCTGGCTGGGTAACACCCTCAAAAGCGCGGCGGTGATGATGGTCGTTGGCCTGGCGGTGGGCTGGATTCCGTTTCTAGTCATTAAAAAAAGCCCGCGCCACTGGTGGCTCTATCTGGGTTTGCTGGTGCCGCTGTTCATGACGATCCAGCTCTTCATCCAACCCGTCCTGATTGACCCGGTGTTCCATCAGTTCCGGCCGTTGTCGGACAAAACCCTCGAAGCCAAAATCCTTGCCCAGGCCGCGCGCGCCGGCATCGAAGGCAGCCACGTTTATGAAGCCAACCTGAGCCTCGACACCAAGCTGGACAACGCCTACGTCACCGGGCTGCTCGGCACGCGACGCATTGTATTTTGGGACACCACGCTGAAGGATCTCAACGACGATGAACTCCTCTTCATTTTGGGACACGAAATGGGCCATTACGTCCTTCACCACGTCATCAAACTCATCGCCTTTGCATCGCTCCTTGCCTTCCTCTCGCTCTACGTGGCGTATCGGCTGGCCGGACCGGTGATTGGCCGGTTCAAAAACCGGTGGGGCTTTGACACGCCATCGGATTTTGCCGCGCTACCGTTGTTCATTCTTGCGTTCCAATTGCTGCTCTTCGTGGACCTGCCGGCCTACATGGCTTTCAGCCGCCATATCGAACACGAAGCCGACCGGTTCGGATTGGAACTGACCCACAACAATCACGCCGCCGCCACGGCTTTTGTAAAACTGGTGCAAAAAAGTGTCTATGTTTACCAGCCAGCGCCCATCATCCAATTTTGGTACGGCTCCCATCCCACCGCGGCGGAACGGATTGAATTCTGCAATCAATATCGTCCCTGGGAATCCGGCCAGCCGTCCAAATACCAGCAATACTTTAAGTAACCGAACACTGAGCCTGAACCGCGGATAACGCGGATTCCGCGGATAAAGCATCATTGCCGCCAAAAAAGCGCAAACGCGCATGAACTTCAACCACGGATTCACACAGATAAACACGGATAAAAAAACGGGAGAAAGAGAATTTGAAGGCAGGGCGGAACTGCCGCTCCGCCAAGCCGTGCAGCAGCACGGCCGCATCGAAAAATGAGGAATCCGTGTTCATCCGTGTCCATCCGTGGTTAAAACGCTTGATCCGGATCGCCTTTCTGATCAACCCGCTCGCGAAAGCTTTCGGGGTTGATCCGGGCGTGCCGAAGAAGTCCAAAACATCGAAACGCTAGTCCCGTGACGCAAAAGCCGTAAGACAGGATTGACAGGACTCCATTCCTTCTGAACATCCTGACCATCCTATCCCAAATTCGCCATTCGCAATTCCCCTTGTTTTCGTCACTGCGCCTTGTGCCAGCGACGACAGGGGCGGACGAGAAGTGCGCTGACGCCGACGACCAGCAACCCAAAAACCGAGGGTTCCGGCACTGGCAAGGCCACACCCTGAAAGGCCAGTCCAACCGGAGCATTGAAGCCTGAGGCGAAGGTGCTTCGCACTCCGCCCGGCGAAAATTCATAGATGTTACCGCTGCCATCCGCTTCAAACAGGTCGCCGGCACTGTTAAAGGCCAGTTCATCAGGGGACAAACCGGACGCAAAGGTGGTTTTCACTCCGCCCGGCGAGAATCTATAGATGTTGCCGCTGCCGTTATCCGCCTCAAACAGGTCGCCTGAACTGTTAAAGGCCAATCCTCCGATGTAACTCAACCCTGAGGCGACAAAAGTGCTCTGCGTTCCGTTTGGCGTGATTTCGGTGATGGATTCGTTGCCGTTGCCGTATCCAGTCCCCACAAACAAATCACCCGCGCTGTTAAAGGCCATTGCCTGAGGAGCAGGGGTCACAGTGGCGAAGATGCTTAATACTCCGCCTGGTGTGTATTCATAGATATTACCGCTATGGTAATCCGTCTCAAACAGATCGCCCGCGCTGTTAAACGCCAGTCCTTTAGGGTCCGGCCCGGAGGGAATAGTGCTTTGCACTCCAGCTGGCGTGATTTCAGTGACGTAGCCTCCGATCCCAGCGTCATCAAGACTATTCGCCACAAACAGGTCGCCGGCACTATTAAAGGCCAGTCCATAAGGAAAATTCTGCCCGGTGGCGGTGAAAGTGCTTACCGCCCCGCTCGGCGTAATTTGATATATGCTGCCCGGGTTGATGCAACTCGTGACAAACAGATTCTGCCCCGGCGCGCTGGCGGCCATCAGCAGGACTGCTCCGGCACAGACGATTCCGCTGAATGACTGACTCGCCGCGTGAATGATGAATTTGGATTTCGTTTTCATAGACTTCGTTTTTTGGATTTGCTTTGTTTGGGAGGCAAACTGACTCCGGCAAGATAGGTATCTTAATGAAGCGCATAATTGATGTCAAGAGTTAATAATATGATAAACAGGGAAACTGGGTCTCTGCGGTTAAAAATCCGTTTGCATCCGCGTTCATCCGTGGTTGTCAGTTGGTTGAGTGTTGAAGGTTGAGAGTTGAATGTTTCTCCGCGTTCATCTGCGGTTAAAATGTTTTGGTCTGCCTTCGCCTTTATCTTGTCACTCGTCACCCGTCACCTGCCTGCCGGGCCATAGCTTCGGGGCGAAGGCCGGTCACGAGGATTGGGCTTGATCCCAATCCGCGATCTGATCAATTGATCTGGGCGTGCCGAAAAAAGCCACATCCGCCAAACCACGCCCGCTTTACCGAAGACCGCCGCCGAAACCCCGGAGCGCGGAGCATCGCTCCGCACGAGCGAAATCCACCAACCCGCAGAGCAATGCTCCGCGCTCCACCGAATTCCGCCATCCGCACTTCCTTGCTTCGACTCATTTCACCCTCCGCGAAGACGGCTCCATCGTTACCGGGAGGGACGGCGTGTCGCCGTCCCAAATCAAATCCGATAGTCAGGGACAGCGACACGCTGTCCCTCCCAGTTTAATTTTCTCCTCCGACTCCCCCTTCATCCGCCTCTATCATGGAAATTGTCTGGAGCTTTTAGACGCGATTTATGCCACATACGGCGACGCCGGCCGCTTCGACGCCATCTTTGCCGACCCGCCTTACTTTCTCTCGAATGGCGGTATCACTTGTCACGCCGGCAAAATGGTTAAGGTGGATAAGGGCGACTGGGACGTCTCACGCGGACCGGAACTGAACCACGAATTCAACACCGAATGGCTGCGACGCTGTCAGAGAGTATTGAAACCCAACGGTACGATTTGGGTGACCGGCACGCACCACGTCATTTTCAGCATCGGCTACGCGCTGCAACAACTCGGATTCAAGATTCTGAACGACATCGCCTGGGAAAAACCGAATCCGCCGCCGAACCTGAGCTGCCGTTATTTCACCCACTCGACAGAGACGGTGTTGTGGGCCGCGAAAAACGAGAAAAGCAAACACGTCTTTAACTACGCCGCGATGAAAGCCGTCACGGGAAAGCAAATGAAGACAGTATGGCGTGACGTCGGAGGACAGATGACAGACGACAGAAGTCAGAATTCCGACCTCGGTTCTCCGGCTTCGGACCTCTGCCCTCCGGCCTCTGACATCTGGACCATGTCTGCCCCCGGTTCCGATGAGAAAGAATTCGGCAAACATCCCACTCAGAAACCGATTGCGCTGGTCGAACGCTGCCTGTTGGCCTCGACGAACGAAGGGGATTTGGTGCTGGACCCGTTTCTGGGCAACGGCACCACCGCCGTCGCCAGCCTCCGGCTCAAACGGCACTGCGTCGGGGTCGAACTCGATTTGCACCACGTCGAAATGGCCACAAAACGCGTCAAAGCGGAAATCAACAAACCGCAACCCGAACTCATTTGAACCATGGAGAAGGCAAAAAACCACACCCGGTTAACAATTGAGACACGTTCAACAGAACGCGCGGCCTTGCGTGCTGAAATCTTCGAACACTGGATAGCTGAGAAACCAGGCACGCTCACGGTGCGCAATACATACCGCTATGATGTTGAAAAACTTTCAGATGGTTCGTTGATTTATCTGACTCGCCCGACTCGGCTGAACAAAGGTGCCGACTTCGTAATCGTGTGCGAGAACTTCTTGAGTTTCAAAAATGGGAGTGACCGTCCGCCAAAGTTTGACCATGTGATTCCAGAAATTGAGAAATTGATTTCGATTTCAGACGCACACAAGCAAGAGTTGTTGGCTGCGCTCCGCCGCATCTGGGAATGTGAGAACAGCAAGAAAGTGCTTGAAGACTTGAAGCTGTTCAAAGCAAACGTTAAGGCGGAGCGGGCTTTGTTACTGGCAAAGTGGTTCTTTATCGAGCAGGATGTGACCTATTGGACCGAAAGCGGAAGGCAAATGCTGCTTGCGCACATCGAAGACAATTTTGGCACACTTCCCTGATTTTTGCTTGAACTGCCGATCCCGGGCTGATCTATTTTGGCCGTGAGGATTGCAGAATATTCGATTCACCGCTCAAAAGAATATTTGGTAACGAGGCCGGAAATTCACGCCTCGTTGCTTGCGGCGGTGGTCAACGCTCAAGAGGCACAAATTCGCGCCCCGAAGACATCGATTGTGAAGCACCTCTGCCGCGAGTTTAAATCCGAAGGCTGGCAAGCAGACTTCCAGTTCGAGCAAGGTAAGCTGCACACACAGTATTTCGACTTTTTCAGAAACCGCGTTGCCGTCGGAATCGAATTTTCGCGCTACGAGTTTATTTATCAGGACTTCATCCGGTTTCTGGCTGCCTACAATGCCAACAAGATTGATGTGGGTGTCATCATCACCAACACGCGCGAAGGCTTGGAACGTATTAAATACAAATCATCCGGCTCAAACTATGAGCGTGTGCTGGAGGAATTAGACTGGCTGTGCCCCACGCTCACCGTTCCTCTCTGGATAATCGGGCTGAAATAAATTTTAACCTTGAACCGCCGCTGCAAATTCGGATTACTGCCATTTGTACGGCTTGGGTTACCAGAGATTTGAACAAAATCATCAAACCGAGAACTTTCATATGAACACCGGAGCTCAACCGCCTGACCCTCTCGAAGGACGCCCCACTTCTGAACCGGATCGCGTTGTTTCGCCATACAATCTGAAAATCTTTGAGGTCTGGAAACGGGTCGGTTCTTGATATTGGCACATGGGGCATTCCCACCGAAGCCCGCATCCTCGTCGTCACCGAAAGCCGGATTTCCCCCGCAGCCGAAGTCCGGGAAAAGTTCAAGCGCGTGAAACCGCTCAAGGATATTGCCATCACCCAACGCGGCTGGACATTGGATGTGCTGAACATCGTGCGGCGGCTCGGCAAGCTCGAATTCACCAACGACGAGGTTTATGCTCACGACCGTGAACTGGAGCAGCTTCATCCGGAAAATCGAAATGTCCGGCCCAAAATTCGCCAACAACTCCAAATTCTCCGCGACACCGGGTTGTTGATTCATGTGGAAAGCGGCCGCTGGCGCTTGACGTAGGCCTCAACTTTCATTGCCGGACCTTCAACCATTTTGGCTAGTCCCGTTGCAGAACGAAGTGTCGAGCTCCAGGCGCATCGAAACCGGCCGGCACTTTGGGATTACCAGGCTCATATCCCGTGACGGTGAGCGTGTCTCCATCCACCCGGTAGATCGCGCAGGCAGTCTTGCCAATGTACTGGGGCGCGTGGCATTGAGTGACCGTGCCAACCATCTGATGCGGATTCGTGTCTGCCCGGACGGTAAAGGTTGCCCTGCACCAATCGTCATTATTGGCCCCCTGGAATTCCAGCGTGTTGCCGGAGATGATAAAGTAACGCGTTCCGCCGGCGTTGCTGCCAACTTCCTGGCCTTTCCACGTTCCTTGAAGAGCCGCCGCCTCTGATTTATGCAGCGTGGTGCATCCCGAAGTCCAAAACAACGCCCCGAGAGAAACCACGCCAAGCATGACTCTGGTTATTTTCATAGTTTTCCTTTCGTTTTTGATTCGACAGGGGCAACAACTGATTGTCACGTCTAAAAATGGGCTTCAGCGGGCGGGGCATCCGGCCAGTGATTATTCCTGCCTGTCCCGTGGTTTCTGGTATCAGCTCAAAAGCCAGAAATCGCGCATCGGTGACTCCATCACGGACGGCGCGTATGCGGCGATGATGAACGCCATCCACCACGACGAGTTCAGGAACTTCGCGACCGGAATCTACTTTTGCACATTGACCGCAACCGCTGGCGTCTGCCGTGAGCATTTTTTCAACGCAGAGACGCGGAGACGCAAATATTCGGAATGTATTTTCCAAGCCTTCGCGCCGCCTGCTCGCGATTTATCGGAGTTGCTTCCCTGGGAGAACCCGGCTCAATCCATCTGCTTTTTCCGACTCCGTTTGTGAAGATGTTTGGGAATAGACGGGCTGAAAAATGTGTTCCCCTTGTGGACTTCCCGAATCGCGTGGCACACGGTGTCAGCGGAGGTTTGTTTGATGAGATAGCCCATCGCGCCGGAGCTGATCGCCTCTACGACATACGCATCATCACTGTGTACCGAAAGCATGAGCACTTTGGTGGCGGGGACGGCTTTGAGAATCTGGCAAGTGGCTTGCAAACCATTGAGCAGCGGCATGGTAATGTCCATCAGAACCAATGCGGGACGATGTTTTTTAGCCATGGCGACCGCCTCATGGCCGTCTTTCGCTTCGCCGACCACTTCAAGGTCGTCTTCGAGTTCCAGAATCTTTCTAAACTCACTGCGCACGACCCCGTTGTCGTCCGCCAGCAAGACAGTGATTCGCTTCATATTGTTGTTACGTCACAAACATCGTTGCCCAATATATAACTGAAGGTCTGTCAGTTGCCTCACTCCGTCTATGGGGTGAACACCCCATTGATTGCCAGGTGCGGGCGGGCGTTAAAACAAATCATTGCCCTGATTTTCTCCGCGCGTCCGCGTTACCTTTCCATGACCGGCGAACCGGCTGAGCGGCTCGCAGCGCGCCCGCGTCGTCACGGAATCCTGGGGTGAATCCAATCTTTATTGCCCCAACTCCGATGAATCGCGAGCGGGCTTACGCTGCCAAACTGAGACCAGGGTTTTCCCAGTGGCGGCAAGGAACACCCTAGTCGCGGTCGCACCGGATGGGACGTAATGGTATTTATGACGAAAAAAGAACATCACCGTATCTTAAAGCAAATTGCCAAATCCATCGAAGAAACCAATACTCTGTTTCGCAACTTGGGGATGCAGGTTAAGGACTCACAAACTCAATTCCAAAAAGTTCAGAAAAATGTCCGATCTTCCAAGGCAAAACGGAAAAAACTGAAATAAGGACGCCAGCAACAAACTAATCACACACGACTAAATCTTGCGAGATGTCAGTTTCATCCGCACCACGTCGCCAGCTTTGCGTTCCCGCCCTCCGCCATCATCAAACGCCCTCCGCTTTCCCCCACCGCCCGCCGGGCCGGATGGGTTGCCTTTTTTCATCCGCAAACGCGCCACAAGGCAGGCGCGTTTCCGGGCAAAAAGGGAACCTGCTGCAATTTTGATTTGAATCGCATTCCGGCCGAAGCCCGGATTGAAGTGGTGCGGACGGTTGAGAGGCAAGGTAGGGCTTGCTCTCCGAGCGAGCCGCGGCGCGATAGGGACATCGCGCCCTACCAACAGACGGTCATCGTTCCGCCAGCCGAAGTCCGCGAAAAATTCAAGCGGGTAAAACCGCTCAAGGAAATCTCAGTCGAGCAACGTGGCTGGACGCTGGACGTTCTCAACGCCGGAAACGGAAACGGGTCGGTTCTTGATATTGGCACATGGGGCATTCCCACCGAAGCCCGCATCCTCGTTGTCACCGAAAGCCGGATTGCCCCGGCAGCCGAAGTCCGTGACCGATTCAAGCGGGTAAAACCATTGAAAGAAATTTCCGTCACCCAACGTGGCTGGACGTTGGACGTACTCAACGCCATCCGCCGCCTTGGAAAAACCGAGTTTACAACCATGGACGCCTACGCCTTCACCCGCGAATTGGAAAAACTCCATCCCGATAATCGCCACGTCCGCGACAAAATCCGCCAGCAGCTTCAAGTCCTGCGCGATGCGGGATTGCTGATCCATGTCGGTCGTGGCGAATGGCGTTTGCCGTGATTTGGCTGTGGTTTCTTTCACGAAACAAAACGGCGTTTCTGCGGTTTAACGAGTGTGGACGGCATAGTAATTGCAGGTCCGTAGGACGCCTCGAAACGAATGAGTCCAATCACGCATTTTTTTATGGGCTGGGCCGTGGCCAATGCCGTGCCATCGCTCTCCAAACGGGACCGCGCATTCGTGACCTGGGCCAGTGTGGTCCCTGACATTGACGGGCTGGGTATCATCGCGGAGAAGCTGACCCAAAACTCCCGCCATCCTTTATATTGGTGGAGCAACTATCATCACGTGCTTGGACATAACCTCGGCTTCGCCCTGTTATTCTCAATAATTGCCGCAATCTTCGTGAATCAGAAAATTAAAGCGACTCTGCTGGTATTTCTCAGTTTTCATCTTCACTTGCTGGCTGACCTCGTTGGCGCACGCGGTCCTGACGGTGATCAATGGCCCATTCCCTATCTCCTGCCATTTTCGAATCGGCTGCAACTCACCTGGTCGGGTCAATGGGCGCTGAATGCCTGGCCGAATGAAGCCGTCACCGCCGTTCTAATCGGAATCACCGTCTGGCTTGCCTGGCGGCGTGGCTTTTCACCACTGGAAATGTTTTCCACCAAAGCGGACGCAGTCTTTGTTACCGCCTTGCGAAACCGTTTTCCAATGAAACCAGCTTGAGCGTAATGGCTACGTTCGGGGGAAATTTGGCATCCAGCATTATTTTGAACGCGTCCATTTCCGTTACTGACATCTGGTCCGAGAAGCCGTGACACGTGACGAGTGACGGCGTAAAGCCGCGTGGCGGCCACGCCGCTATACGCGGGTGACAGGAGGATGAAAAAATACACAGCGGCTGCGGATTTGTTGACCGGTCAGGCCGGAATATTTTTTTACAAACGCCAGCACGCGCGGGTTGCGCGCGACCATCACCTTCCCATCCGGGTCATGACGCTGAAATAGCTCCGTCGGAGCGGAATCTTTGTAGCTCCCGAATCCAAAAACTAAAGCCCCCTCACGCACCGGAAGCCAAAGCTGGGGTCGGGGTAGTTCGGATAGCTGTAGCCTGTATGATAGGCACACCGCGCCTTAGGGGCGAAGTTGAGCCAGGAGCCGCCGCGCAACACACGGTAGGTTCCAGTTGGCGGTCCGGTCGGATTGGATGGCGTGGGTTGACCATACGGCGTCCCATACCAATCCCAACACCACTCGAAGACATTTCCCGCCATATCGTATAGACCATACCCATTCACATCAAATGAGCCCACCGGACTGGTCGCGGGCGATGTTCCCCCAACACTGCCAATGGCGTTGTAGCCGTTTGGCCCCAAATCATAGCCATAGTCGTTGGTGTCTCCGTCGTAGTTGGCCTGATTTTCATCCATTCTATTGCCCCACGGAAACCGCAGCCCGCTCAACCCGCCGCGCGCCGCCTTCTCGAATTCCGCCTCCGTCGGCAACCGAAAGCCGTTGGCCGCCCAGTTCACATAAAAATTCGTCGTCTCCCCGGTTTTATACACCTGCGTCAAGCCCGCATCCGTGTAGTACACCGGCGTCAAGCCTGCCAACTGCGACCGCGCATTGCACCATTTCACACAGTCATACCATTCCACGGTGTCCACGGGATAATTCGTCCCCTTGCCCGCGCCGGCATTCACAAAACTATAACCGTCAAACGTGGTGGCGGCGCCATAGACCGTTTGCCAAAAACTGTAGCTTACCGGTTTCGTGTCCATGTAAAACGCCGACACGTAAATGTCCGTGGGAATGGCATCGGTCAGACCATCCAGCGTGTCCCCCATCGTGAACGAACCCGCCGGGATGAGCACCATGCCGGCGGGCGGGTTGGTGTAAATCAGACGAAAGAACCTTGCCGGCGAAGTGTTGCTGACGGTGGCGGCGGTCACCGGCACGGCATCATTGGCCGTCACCCAGTTGGTCGAGGCCAGATTGGTGGCGCTCTGCAAAAGATAGTTCGTCGGGGTGGTGGGCCAAAATAAAACTGATTGCTTGCCTGCCGGCGCAATGCCCAGTGTCGGTTGCGCCAGAATGGAGTGAACGCCAGCCAGCATGGCTAGCACGATGAACAGCAAACGGAGTTCCGATTTCATAAAGAGTTCACGGTTTAACCCGGGATTGATTAATAACGGTTCCTTCTTTTTACCTTAATCCTTCCTTCATTTTAGTCAAGGCTCGGGTATCAGCTCGAAGGGGAGCGCGACTGGAAACGGGTCAGTCCTCACTATTGACACAAACCGGGATTAGAGCGTGTTGTTCGTCCCCAAAACAGATCCATCTTCGCTTCCGCCTTCATCGGATTTCAGCGCGACGAGTCGCTGCGCCGTGACAAGCCTGGCTGGAGCCGGGGCATCCGGTGCTCAAAGGCTGAAGGCTAATGGCCGAAGTAAAAATTCGCCAGCAACTTCAAATCCTGCGCAATGCAGGTTTGCTACTACACGTCGGTCGTGGCGAATGGAAATTGCCGTGATTTTTCTACAGAAGGTAACGAAGGAAACAAAGTCCGGGAATGGCCTGTGGTTCTTCGTGTTCTCCGTTTGCTTCTGTCAAAATGTTTTACCGCTTCGTATCGAGCGTGGTGTCCAGCGCTTGCCGTAAGATTTTAATTGATATTTGCCGTCTTCGAGGTCGGCGGCGTCCACGCTCCGTACTTCTCCTTGACCGCCCGGAGCCACCATAGGATTCCGGCGTCTTTCTGCACCGTGGTGACGTCCTTGTCGATTGCCTCGTCTTCAGCCAGCCCGCCGGGGGTCATGAAAGGCCCGCCCACGCCCTCGCCCGCCACGCATTGCAGCCAGGTGGAAGCCAGCATGTAGCCGGCGCATTTTTCGATGGCGGCGTGCGTGTCCCGCAGTTGTGCCTCCTTCATTTTCGGCGTGTAACGGCCGATACGAATAAAGTTATAGAACTTGCCCTGTTTGCTGAAGCTGCCCCAGTAGGCGCCGGGCTCGCCGAATTCGGGCACGCCTTCGGTTTGGATCCAGGGCCTGCGATTGTCTTTGGGGCTAAAGTGAATCAGCAGGTCGGCATTCTCCGGCGGCTGGCTGCCGAAGTTATAGGCCAGCATGATCGTGGGATCGACCGCGTGGCCGGCATCAATCATCTTGCCATCGTCCCACTTCTTGTTCGCGTGAGCCATGCCTTCGTTGTCCACGTCCACAAACACGTTCTGGTATTTGTTCTTGCTGAGCCACGCGACGGTATTGGCCACGGCCTTGTCGGCGTCCTCCTGCGTCCAGTTCTTCAGATCCTCGTTTGCCTTGGACGTGCCCCAGTAGAGGCACCCGACGAGCACGACCATGCCGCGCTCATCCGCGGCTTCGATGATCTTGGCAAGCCGCGCGGCGTAAACGGGGTCGAGCGTGGCGTCGGGCTTGTAGCCCTTGACATCACCGAAACGCGAACCCATCAGGAAGACACTGACCGTATTGACGCCATAGCCCTTGAAGGCGTCGAGGTTCCTGAGCAACTGTTCCGTGGTTTTGTCGGAGATCAGGGCGTTGGAGACGCGGAGACCGATGACCTTGAAGGCCGTGTCGTTAAGCAGGACCTGCTCGCCCTTCACGGCAAACCGGTACTGGCCCGCCTCAGCCGGGGTCACCATGGCCACGGCGCCAGACGCAATCACGACCAAAGCGGCTGTTTTTGCGAGGTTGAAAATCTCCTCGATGGTGAAGCCGGCGCGCAGGGCGTGGCGGATGGGCGTTTTCATTTCGCGCGTTTCGTTTCGCGTTTGCGGGCGGCGCGTTAAGAGGTCGGGGTGGCGCACTGGCCGGCGGCATTCTCCGCGTCAATCTGTTGGCCCCACTTTTCGTCAAGGTAGTGTTGCATCCAGCCGGCAACTTTCCGCGCCTCATCAACAGGAAGCGTCGGCAAGGGATTTTCCATTCCAGCCACCGTACTCATGGCCATAATTTAATCCAGCAGCGACCGCCTTCGCAACGGCGTTTTCCAGGGAGAATGCGCGCGTTGCTGCTCCACGGTCGGCGCGGCTTCTGGCGTCTGCCGTAAATCACCGTGCCCATCTGTCTCATCTCGACCAGGGATTTCACACCCAACTGTCCGGCCCGCAGGGGTTTCACGATAATTTCCCGTGTGAGGTGTGATATTTTTGTCCTTCCGGCGAATCATAGGGTAATGACACAATCGCAAACAATCGAAGTTGATTGGGAACCGATGACCTCATCCGATGCCATGCCTGGGACCGCCGCCAGCGATGAATTCTCCGCCCGGCTGAATGAGCAGAAACGTAAACGGGTCAGTCCTCACTTTTGACACAAAACGGTCTTGAAGCGCATCGTTCCTCTCCCAAACTGACCTGGCTGGAGCCGGGACATCCGGCCAGTGATTATTCCTGTCCGGCCTTCCGTCTCCGCATGGCTTCGACGCGACAAGGTGGTTTCTGGTATCAACTCAAAAGCCAGCGCCACTTCAAAGGCTGAAGGCTGAAGGCTAAATGCTGAAGTGAAAACGTAAATCCGTGTTCATCGGTGTTCATCCGTGGTTAAAATTTTCCGCACTTCGCCTTTCCGCCCTCCGCCATCATCAAACGCAAACCGTTATCACTGACAGCGCGGCGCCACGGCTGGGTTGGCTGCAATTTCGCTCTCAATCGCATTCCCGGCAGCGCCCGAATTCCGGTGGTAAATGAAGGAGCCATCTCGTCGCCAACCGAAGTTCGGGAGCGGTTCAGCGTGGTACGCAAGCAAGTCGAAGGGCTGAGTGCGAAACAGCGTGGCTGGCGGTTGGACGTATTGCGCGTCATTCAATCGCTCGGGCAAAAAGAATTTTCAACATCAGATGCGTACGCCTTCGAACAGGAACTAGAGCAGTTGCATCCGGAAAATCGGAACATCAAAGCGAAAATCCGCCAGCAGCTTCAGGAACTCCGCGACCGCAATCTGCTACTGCACGTTGACCGCAATCGCTGGCGCCTGCCGTGATTTTATAATTCGCGAAGCAGGCGTTCGTATTCGTCGTGTGTGCCGATCCAGAACCAGAGGTATCCCTCCGGGATGGCCACGGCCAGGGCGCGATGTCCGCTGCCAAAACAAGCCCGCCAGAAGCGGCCGCGTTTTTGAAAGCGCAAGGAACCGTGTTGGGGATTTTCCCTCCAGAGCCGATAGGCCTTGCGGGCGGCGGAAGGGCGTTGGGCGAAAGTGAAGCGTAAGTCCGCCAGAAATCAGGACTGGTCAATGATTTCATCGAGCGGCTTCACCCGTCCGGCGCGGTAGTCTCCGACGGCCTTTTCCGCAAGCTGGTCGAGTTTGCCGGCCGCAATGTCCGCGTCAATTTGCCGGTCCCACTTTTCGTCGAGGTATTGTTGCAACCAGCCGGCGACTTTCCGCGCCTCAGCAAGCGGAAGCGCCTGCAAGGCGTTTTCGATTTCAGCCACCGTACTCATGACCATAGTTTAATCCAGCAGCGAGCGTGTCGCAACGGCCTTTTCGTCGCGTCGAACCGCTCAAGGAGATTTCCGTCACCCAACGCGGAAACGGGTCAGTCCTCACTTTTGACACAAACCGGGATTGAAGCAGGTTGCGCGTCTTCCAAACTGATCCGTCTTCGCTTCCGCCTTCATCGGATTTCGGCGAGACAAGTCGCTACGCCGTGACATGCCTGGGCATCCGGCATTCGAAGGCTGAGGGCTGAAGGCCAAAGGCTGAAGTAAAATCCGCCAGCAACTTCAAGTCCTGCGCGACAACGGATTATTGATTCATGTTGACCGCGGCCTCTGGCGCTTGCCATGATTTTGTTTTCGCGTAGTTGGCGCCGTTCACGGTCTGGCCGGGGTTGACCGGTTGTCTCGACAAATCGCGTCCGGGGAGTAGCCTTGACGGAATGAAAGGCGAGGTCGTCTATCTTTACGCGTTTGATGTGGCCAACGAAATCATCACGCCGCGCGTGCAGGAAATCCTGTCGGAAAAACCGTTCCCGTTCGAAATCCGCATGGACCGGACGTTGCCGAAGGACATGCCGCTGTACAAGCCGCTGGCCATCGAGCCGCATCCATTGACCGCCCGGTTGCAGGGGGCGCCCGTCCGCCTGCTGATTCGCGTTTATGACGTGGGCGTGGTGACGGTGATGATGCGGGCGACGTTTGAAACGGACGCGCTGGCGGGCCTGATGCCGTTCCACAATCCGAAGCTGGAGAATGGGCTGACGCTGGACACGATGGCGTTGAAACTGTGCGCGGAGGTCTGCGACAGCCTCAAGGACCTGCTGGTGGCGCGCACGGAGTTTCCGCCGCCGCCGGAGGCTTACACGGTGTTTTGCCTGACCGACCTGGCGGGCGTGAAGGATGTGAACCGCTGGCTCGAAGGGCAACGGCGCGCGGTGGCGGGTCTGCTCACGGAAACGGCGGCGGAGCAATTGAGCGAGGCGCAGGTGACCGAAGTACTGCGCATCCAGCGTTCGTTTGAGAACACGGACCTGGCGGTGATTGACTGGGACGCGGCGTTGGTGGTGGATTTGACGGGTTACGTGGACGACGTGTTGTATGCGCTGGAACTGGCGAACCTGCAACTGGAGGAATTCCGCGTGATGGATCGCCGGCTCGACACCTATCTCGACCGGGCTTATGACGACGTGGAACGGCAGCACGTGCCCTTGTTCGGCCGGGCGAACAAGGTTTTGCGCTATTTGCGCCGGTTCCGCGTGGACGTGGCGAAACTCACCGACGAGGTCACACACATCACGAAATTCTTTGGCGACTGGCATCTGGCCCGCGTTTATCTCGGCGCGCGCGACCGCTTTTATCTCGACCAATGGCGCGCCAGCGTGGAGCAACGCCTCGCCCAGCTGGACAAGCTTTACAGCGTCGTCCACACCGAACTGAACGAGCAAAGAATGTTGTGGCTGGAAATCATCATCGTAATTTTCTTTGCGATCGATTTGCTGATTCTGCTGTGGCTGGGGCTGAAATGATTTCTGCGGGAGCGGACAGCGCCTGCCAGGATGGCCGTGCTTAACGCGGGAGCGGCGGTCGGTGACCGTCGCAAATCTTCCAGCGCTCTCAAGAGCGCCGCTGCAGTCATGGAAGGGATTCACCACCGCCGACGTTTACACCCTCTCCCGCGAACTGGAAGTCCTTGCGGACGGCCACCATTCATCCCGACAACTCCGATAGCCATCGCGAGCAGGCCGTCATGTCCGCGATAACCCCGCAAACAAAAAACGGGGCAGGAATTCGCGAGCAGTCCCGCCATGCGGGAGCATGCGCGACATGGAATTATTACTGCACGTTAGCCGTGGTGTCTGGAGAAATGCGGAAGACGACGCGAGGAGTCTCTAATTTCTTTGACAATGGGTCTCGTGACCTCGGCGCCGGCAATCGAACGTTGAGGTCCCCGCGGTGGTAACCGGTTGACATAAGTATTTTTTGGAGAAAGGCGGGAAGGCTGCTGGATCGGAGCGCAGGTTGAGGAAGCTCGAGGTTTTTCTTCAAGCCAGAGCTTTTAACCAGACAGGATTCCGCCAAAAGCAGGCGTCGCACCGGAGACGCTGCCTGGGAAGTTGGGGTGGTTGGCTTGTTCATGGGAATCATGATTACTCTCCGGAAGGAAATAGCTATGGGGTATAACCCTACCATGGTTTCCTCACCCAGGCCGGGTGCTTAAAGCGGGTCGGTGGTTGATATTGACGTCCACGGGTAATCGCCCGTGAAGGATAACCCTGTAAATAACACGGAGCGGGAATCCGCCAGCAGCTTCAGAAACTTCTTGACGCCGGTCTGCTATTGCACATCGAGCGCGGCCTCTGGCTTCGGCCGCAAATCCCGGGGAGTTTTTATCTCCGCGCCCCCAGTCTTTGCTCTGAAATCAAAAACCCGCGCATCTTACGACACGCGGGTTTGTCACTGTGCTCCTTGGCGCCCTAGCGGTTAAAGCATATTCCGCGGAATTTATGGATTCTGATTGGTTGGGCTGGATGTCATTTCGACAGCGTTTTTACGGGTGACATCGGCGATGACAATGTGCATCCATCCCTGGTCGCGTTCTTGAGTATAATCAAGATTCCAATTTTGCCACCCCCTGCGTTTGGCTTCGGTGGCCGCAACCGTGGAGGCCACAGCTTTCACATAAATGATGCGCTGCGTTCCCGGCAAGGGCGAACCTTGATGGACGGTAACTTGAAAGTGTGTGTCATCTACATTCTCAATGGTATATTTGGGTGAGGTGGGAAGGTTTTGATTAAAATCCTGGTTATAGGATCTCTCCTCGTGGGTGGCGCACCCGGCGGCCAGAACCACAAAGGCCACATTTAATAACAGCAGCCGGAGCGTCCAGCGGAGTGGATTCGTTTTCATGCCGCCACATTAACCGATTCCGGCCGGCTGGCCATCAGGTAAACACCGGATGACGCACAGCCCGGGCATGAAATGATTCTTACTTCCGCCTCTGGGGGAAAGACCTTATAGGAACCGTGCGGAGACGTGTTATCTTACCGGCATGAATATATTATTACTCATGCTGGTTCTACTCCTCTTGTTCGGTGGTGGCGGGTTTTACTTTGGCGGTCCCGTCATCGGCGGCGGAGGGCTTGGTTTGATTCTGGCGATATGCCTGGTCATCTATCTCCTGGGCGGATTCCGCACGAAAAACCCATAGGATGGCGCGACGCGGGCTTGTTGTTGCACACCGAACGCGGTTGCTGGCGTGTGCCGTAAAATGGTTTGGTGGCAGAGCGGTGTTACTGCGCCGCCATCCCCGGCAGGGCGGCAGCTCTGCCCTACCAGATCAACGGGCATCGCAGGCGATGTCCCTGCCAACGAATTTACCACCTCGGACGTCTACGCCCTCACCCGCGAACTGGAAGTCCTTGCGGACGGCCACCATTCAGCCCGACAACTCCGATAGCCATCGCGAGCAGGCCGTCATGTCCGCGATACTTGAGCCGCTTGGGAAGCGGCGAAAGGAATTCGACCGAAGGTGAAGGCCCGCGAGGACCGAGCGAGTGGGCACGAGCGAGTCCAAATCCGTCAACAACCCCAAGTTTTGCGCGACAAGGGATTATTAATTCACACCGAGCGCGGCCTCCGGCGTTTGCCGTGAGATTATTTCTGACAGGATGACAGAATTTGCAGGATATTTCCCCTCCCATCCTGTTCATTTTGTTAATCCTGTCCTCAGCTTTAGCGCCTTTGCCTCTTTGCGTCAAAAATTTGTCGAGCGCGGCCGCTGACGGTTGAAATCATTACCAGACAAAAGGAATCAGCCGCCAGGGAGTGCGCTGGCAATAGTCAACATAACCGGGCAGTTCGCGCCGGAGCATCTTTTCCTCATTGAGCAGGCGCAGCAGGAGAATGGGCACGATGAACGCAACCACCGGCAGCACAACGAACGAGCCGAGCGCCAGCGGAATCCAGAGCCAGATCAGCAGCGAGATGGAATACATCGGATGTCGCACGAGGCGGTACGGCCCCCGGTCGGCAACAGTTTGACCGGCCTCAATTTGAATGATGCTGGCGGCGAAGCGGTTGGCGTTGCAAACCGGAATCAGCAAAAGGTAGCTCCCCGCGTAGAGCAGCAATGCCAGCCACGTCAACCACCACGGGACCGGCACGAGACAGGTTCGCGACCAGCCCAACCGATGGTCCAGACCGCACAACACATAGAAAATGACGGAGACGTTTTTCGCAAGGAACATGACCTGTTTTTGCGCGCGGATTTTTTCCTTTCGCAGCAGCCGGCGGGCGAGAAATTCAGGATCGCGCCGGTAATAATATGCGCAAAAGAAAATCGTGAGGACCAGGGTTACGCCCATAAACGCCCAGGCCTGCCGGAAATGGATGGTGCCGGGGACGAGCAAACAAACGGCCAGAACGAGCTGACCGACCAGACCGAAGCCAATCAAGCGCGTCAGAAGACTTTTAGTTTTGGGGTTTTCCAATGGATGAAGAGTGCCACGCTTATCGCGCGTTGTCAGCTACTTCAGGTCTTGCGGGATACCGTTCTGCCTTCATGTCTCCGCGTCTGGCGTCACCGCAAATGTCGTGACGGAGGCAGGGAGCTGAATCACTCCGGGGCAATGACATGGAACGCGTTTGATTGCACCTCCACGTCCAAACCGGCATAAATGCTGTCGGCGGAAATCACTTCGGCGGGATGCTTCTTTAAATTCTGCGTTTGGGCCTGCAGTTCCAAAGGATTGTTGAATTTTCGTTCCACCACGACCCGCTCAGCCACATCCCGGCGCAACCGATTTTCCAGGAGCGCATAATCTTTGTTTGCCTGATTCAGGTTGCTCTCGGTTAAAGCGATTTGCCCCGTCAGGCGGGCCGTCTGGTTGGTCAAATCCATGACGCGCCGGTCCAAAGTTTCCTTTTCCGATTCCACTTCCGCAACCTGCCGGGTCAGGTTGGTGATTTGGTCCGTGTCGAGAACAAGGGTGGATTGGGCTTCCGTCAATTGGTTTGAGAACGCTAGGGACGCAGACAGGCTTTCGTCGAGGCGGTTGGATATTGCCAGCAGCATTTCATGGCAACCGGTGATTTGTGCCTGCGCCAGCACCAACTGGTTCGAACAACCGGCCAGCGCATTGGCATCATTTTCATGCTGCGCATGATCACCCCGTTTTATCACGATCAGCGAGATGACCAGCCCCGTGCAGGCCAGGGCGAGGACGATGGTTAAATATTGTTTCATACGGCGAGCAGCGCGATCAGATGAAATTCGCGTCCAGTCGTCGTCGAAAACTTCGCAAAGGCGAAACCGTTTGGACAAGCATGGATTTGTTACGATTCCGTGACACCCGGATACCCCGCCAGCCTGGAGGGAAGCGCTTCATCAGCTGCCCCATGTTCGGGCGCTGACAAAGGAGTGCTCTCCATTATCAACCGGCGTTCGCCTAAGGGGAACGAACGCGGTAGAAACGCTTCGGGCCGTTCGTGGCCTGCGGGTCGGTGAATTGGAACGTGCCGGGCGGGCTGTCCGTTACCGTGCCGAGCACACTCCAGTTGGTCACGGACAGGGACAAGTTGGTGGTGGACAATACGGTGAAACTCACGCCCGGGGTATTGGTGAAACTGAACTGGAAGGCGCCGCCGGCCAGTTTCGTTGCCTGGACCAGGCGAATCGGCAATGTGGCCGCCGCGGTCGCGCTATAAAGTTCGGCCGTGGCCACGAATCCACCTTCGACCAGGACTTGTCCATTGGGCAGAAGGGTCGCGGTGTGCTGGATGCGGGGGAAGTTCATGGGCGCAGCCACAAACCAGGTATTCAGGGCGGGACTGTAGAGTTCCGCCGAGACGTTGGTGGAGTTGTAAGTGGAATATCCGGCCACCAATACCACGCCGTTGGTCAACAGGGTGGCCGTGTGATAATCATGCGCTTTGTTGAGATTCGCCATTTGCGTCCAGGTTCCCGCATTCGGATCGTAAAGCGCCGAACCGTTGTACGGGATCAGCGAGAAGCCGCCGATAGTGCCGACATCAATGTCGCCGGCGGCAGCGAGAACCTGGCCATCCGGCAGCAGGGTCGCCGTGTGGTTGGCGATGGGATAAGGCAGGGGGCCGGTCGCGGTGCAAAGGCCGGTGGCAGGGTCAAACAGTTCGCAGTCTTCGGTTGCGATGATTCGGTTGGTGGTCTCGCCGCCGGTGATCAACACCGTGCCGTTCAGCAACAGGGTGGCCGTGTGGCCGGAACGGCCTACCGACAACGGGCCGTTGGTCGTCCATAACCCGGTGGCCGGATCATAAACTTCGGTCGGATAAACATAAGGATCGGGGAGGTTGGTGCCCATGCCGCCCGCCACCAAAACCTTGCCGTTGGCCAGCAGCGATGCCGTGTGGCCGTAACGGGGAAAGTTCAGGGGACCGGTCATCGTCCACGTGGAATTGCCGGGGTTGAATAGTTCCGCCGTCTGCACCGCGCCGGTGGCGGTGCTGCCGCCGGCGACCAGCACCAGGCCATTCGTCAGCAGGATCGCCGTGTGGGCGAACCGCGCCTGGTGCATGGCGTTGGTGCTTTGCCAGGTTCCGGTGGCGGGATTGTAGAGCTGAACGCTGGCGGAGGCGTTGCCGCTGTTATCGCTTCCGCCCGTCACCAGGACTTTTCCACCGGGCAACAGCGTGGCGGTGTTCAGATACGGCGCATTGGTCAAGGAACCGGTGGCAGTCCAGACGCCGGGTGACGGTGGCGCCGGCGGCAAGGCATAAAGCTCGGCGGACGCAACCGAGTTGGTGCCGTCAGAACCGCCCGCCAGCAACACGTTGCCATTGGGCAGCAGGGTCGCCGTGTGCTGGGCGCGCAGGTTGATCATATCCAGGTTGGTGCTCCAGGTCCCACTGACCGGATCATAGATCTCCGTGCTGTTCATCACCGTGGCATCGTCATTGGTGAAGCCGCCCGCGACCAGCACCTGGCCGTTGGGCAACAGGGTCGCAGTCGGACTATAGCGGATGGCGGTCATGTTGCCGGTGTTGGCCCACAAGCCCGTGGCCGGATTGTAGAGTTCCGCCGTGTTGTCGCCCGAGCCGCCGGCCACCAGCACCAGTCCGTTGGTCAGCAAGGTGGCCGTATGATTCTGGTGCCCTATGGCGTTTGTGCCTGTGATGGCCCAGGTCCCGGCCACTGGATCGTAGAGTTCGCAGATCCCGCCGCCATCACCGCCCACGGCGAGCACCTTGCCGCTGGGCAGCACCGTCAAAGTAAACTGGATGCGGGCGTAGTTCAGGGAGCCGGTGTTGGTCCAGGTTCCCGTGGCCGCATTATAGAGTTCACAGTTGGTCAGATAGCTCACGGAGTTATAGCCGCCCGCCACCAGCACCTTGCCATTGGGCAACAGGGCGGCGGCGTGCCACGTTCGGGCATTGGTCATGGAACCGGTCGCCGTCCAGGTGCCAGTCGCCGGGTTATACAACTCCGCTTCGTTGGTTTGGCCGCTGAAATTGTCGCCCCCGGCGACGAGCACCAGTCCATTGGTCAGCAAGGTGGCCGTGTGGTCCGAACGCGGTACCAACAAATCGCCGTTCGTCGTCCACAGACCACTCGCCGGATCGTACGTTTCCGAGGAGGCAAGTTCGCCGATGACGGAACTGAAACCGCCCGCGACCAGGACCTTGCCGTTGGGCAGCAGGGTGGCCGTGTGAACAAAGCGGCCGAAGTTCATCGTGCCGGTGCTGGTGAAATAATAGGCCTGTGCCGCTTGCACGGCCGCCAGACCGAACGTCAACACGGCGGCGCAAACGGTGAGACGCAACCGGCGGTGGAGGCGGGAGAAGATACAAATTTTCATCGGGGACATCGCTCCTGTTTTTTTGGTTAAGGCTGAAACGTTCTGACTTCAGGTGGTTTCGGGTAAACTCCTGACGATTCCACCCGCGCATGGGAACACAAAAACTGGTCGCAAGCAAGCAAAAAAAGTTGACCATCGCTCCGCTTCGGCGACGGGCGGCGGGCGTGATTGGGAGGGAAGTGCTTTGTCGCTTCCCCATTTTGGGCACCGACGACCCGCGGCGACGGGCGACAGCGCGGCGAGAGCAATGCCCTCCACCATCACCATTTCTGTTTGGGTTCTCGCGCTGAAATGTTTGCTGGAAAAGAAAATTTATTTGCTATATTTGAGACCGGAACCAAATTAAGTTCAATGGGTTATGGATTCGCTGTATCAAGTCGTTTATACCAGCACCGCGACAGAGCCGTTCGGCAAAACGGCGTTGATGGAATTGCTCAAGGGCAGTGTCCGGCGGAATACCCGGGCAGGCATCACGGGCCTGTTGCTCTACCAGAACGGCGCGTTCATGCAAGCGCTGGAGGGCGAGAAAGCAGCGCTCATGGAGCTTTTTGAAAAAATAAGCCACGACCCGCGTCATCATCACATCATCCGCCTGATCCAGGGGCCGATTCCGGAGCGGAATTTTCCCGGTTCGGCCATGGCCTTCCGGGACCTGAACTCGCCGGAACTGCGGGGCCTGCCCGGTTACAGCGAGTTTTTGAACACATCGCTGAACGGGGAGTTGCTGGCGAAGGACCTACCCACGTGCAAACGGTTGCTGTTGCTTTTCAAGCGGAACATCCGTTGACTTCCGCCGGCAGTTGCCAGTCTTGCCCGATGCCAGATTATTGATTCGCCCTGGCCATGCACATGGAGATTGCCGGGAGTTGGAGGGAAGCGCTCCGTCACTTCCCCGATTCAGACACTGACCCCGCAGTTGCGTCCAAATCTGCCTGGCCGCAGCTCCGCAAACAGGAACGTGGTTCAATGGTCGTCACCGTGGTCGTGACCGTGGTCCCGGTCGCGATCCCGGTCGTGGTCGTGTCCACGGTTGTCGTTGCGGTAACGTTCATTGTGAACGGCATGGTTGTGCCAATCCGGATGAACCCGTTCCCAGTCATGGAAGCGCGCCAGGCGGAAGGGTTCACAAACGATCCAGACATTGCGCGGTCCCAAATAGTAATAGCGACCGCCAACGATACCCACATTCTCGTAGCCATCCCAAATGTAATAATCAGGAGCCGCCACCTCCACCGTTACCGCGGGTGGCGGCGGCGTTTCAACCACCACGCCACCATAAGGCCGAACGACGCAGCCGGACATCAAGGTCAGGGCCGTCAGGCTGCAAAGGCCCGGAACAATTTTATTTCTATGAATCATAATTGTAATAACTGTTAATCCGAAATGCGTCGCTGACAAATAAAAAATCGGTTGATTAAATGCCACCGGCAATGGACGCGCGCGAAACCCTGTAAATTGGCGTTTGCGGGGATTTTCCAGACCGCATTGCAGAATTGAATTCGCCTGATTCTGCCTGTCGTCATCCAGCGTGGCGATGGCGAACGCTGTCAATCATCCGGCTCACCAGATTGGCAATACCCAGCAGCCAGCCGATGGGATAAGGCAACAGCACCAAGCCCCACCACAGGGAGTGTCCGGAGTTGCCACCGATGCCGCCGACCGCGCTCATCCAGAACAGGGCGATGACTCCCGTGGTAATCATCCCGAAAAGCCACGCCCAGTAAACGGACAAGGCCCGCCCCTTATGGCCCAGCCACGTGCCGAGGGCGACCAACCCGCTGCCGGCCAGGATGACCACCGAGCCTTCCAGCGGGTCGAGCATGCCGACGACCATGGCGATGACCCCGATGCTAAACAGAATTCGCGCCGATATGCTTTTTGTTTTTTTCGTATTCATGATTGTCATTTCCCTTCCGGTCAGGGGATGGGCTACTTCCGGTAGGCAAAGACCATCCCCTCATTGGTCATGGTGAAGGTGCGTCCATTGACACTACCCATCGTCATACCCGCTCCCTCCCATTGCATGGTAAGTTCCGTTCCCTGGCGCGTGTAGGTGGCTTTCACCTCGCGGCTCATGTCTCCCCGGTCGGGCAGGGAGAAGGTGATTTGACTGACGCAATGGCTGTCGGCCGTGATGGTGAAGACTCCGGATTTGACGGTCGGCGACGCCCCTTCATGAAACAGGCTGCAAGGCAGGCTTTTCCCATCCACACTGACCAGGGCATAAACCCCGGTGGGATCGATGTTGGCGTTGCTGCCCGCTTCATTTTTGCAGCCGGTCCCGGCCAGCAGCAGGCAGGCTGCCAGCAGGTACGGCACAGAGAAACAAGGCAGGGCACTTTGAGGTTTGAAATTCGTTTTGTTGAGTTGTGTTTTCATGATGTGATATTACCTAATGCTGGATGGATGTGTTAATTAATAATTTTGTTGGTCGCATCGAGGAAATCAATCCCGCTCGCGCCAGCCACGTCGGAAAACTGCTTCCGCCGTTTCGTTTTCCGGGTTTAGTTCCACGGGTCAGCGACCTGGCGTCCCGGCGGTAAATTGGAAGTGCAGTTTTCTCAAGGAATTACGCAGAAATTACCGACCGAAACCCGTCGCTGGCAGGGTCCGTTTCCGGTATATTCTGGAGGCAACAGCGCGGTTGACCGGCTTTCAACGAAAGCGGTTGATTGGCGAAACTGGATCATCTCATGAAGGCAATTCGTATCCGCTTTCCCGAGTTCGTTCTGACGATGGGCGCACTGGCACTGACACAATTGCCCCTGGATGGCGCTGACTATTATACCAACTGGGCGGCAGCCCACTTCAGTGACATTCCGGCGCAAAGCGGTCCGCTCAGCGACCCCGACCAGGACGGTGAATTGAATGTGGTCGAGTTTGCCTTTGGCACCGATCCGCGCGCGCCGGGCGGCATCGCCGGCGCGGTGCAGCCGATCTCGGGTGGAAGAGACGGAACGAACGTGGCCTTTGCCGCGGAAATTCTGGAACGGGAAGGGCACCAGCCCGGCGCACAGATTGACCTTTACCTGTCCGCCGACCTGGAAAACTGGTTTCGCCCCTGGTGGCTGCGGACGGTCACCGATTCCCAGCCTTCCGACCCGGCCGGTTCCATCCGGGAATTGTTCATCACCCAAATGCCCGGCACGAATGCCTGGTTTGTCCGTTCCGCAGTGCAACTGATTGAAGGCGGAGCCGAAGCGGCGAACTATTACGTGGCCACCAACGGCAGTGACAGCAACCCGGGCACGAACATCGCCGAGCCTTTCGCCACGCTGGGCAAGGCGGCAGGCCTGGCGGTGGCCGGCAACCTCGTGTATCTGCGGGGCGGAACTTACACGGTGTCCTCAAAGATTTCGTTGAAGCAAATCGCCACCGCCGCCCGACCCATTCGCATCCGGGCTTATCCCGGCGAAAACCCGGTGCTGGATTGTTCCGGTGAAGGCACGGGGACCGACGGCATTTCCATCAGTGGCAATTACTATCAACTTCACGGCCTGGTGATCACCAACGCCGGCCACAACTCCATCGTGATTTCCGGCAGCAACAATATTGTCGAGCTTTGTGTCAGCCTCGGCGCCCGTAACACCGGTTTTCATATCACCGGCGGCAACGGCGGCACGGCCACGCCCAGCAGCAATCTGTTCCTGAACTGCGATTCCATCCGCAGTTACGATCCGCCGGTCGGCGGGAATGCCGACGGTTTTACCGCCAAATGGAGTCTCGGCCCCGGCAACGTGTTCAGTGGGTGTCGCGCCTGGGAGAATTCCGACGACAATTGGGATTTGTGGATGGGCACCCAGCCGGTGCTGATCACCAACTGCTGGGCGTTTCGCGCGGCCACAAATGTCTGGGATCCGAACAACACGCAGTTCAACGGCAACGGCAACGGCTTCAAGCTCGGTGGCAATGGCACGGCCACGCCGCACCAGCTGGTGAACTGCCTGTCTTTCGGCAATTCGGCGTGGGGGGTGGATCAAAACAACAATGTCGCCGGCCAGACGGTGGATCAAAACACGGTCTGGAACAACGGCGGTGGCGCCATCAACCTGAACCATCTGGGTTCCCAATACGGAACCCTCCAAAGCAGCCATGTCGTGCGCAACAACGTCGCCATCGGTGCCGTCGCCATCGGCGGCACGGCCACCTATCCCGCCATCCAGCAGTCCAACACCTGGCAGGTGCTGCCGGACGTGAACACCAACGATTTCCTGAGCACTGATTATACGTGGGCCATGGCGCCGCGCCGTGACGATGGCAGTTTGCCCGAAACGCCGTATCTGCGCCCGGTGCCTGCCGGACGGCTGGTGGACAAGGGTGCCAATCTGGGCAATTCGTTCAACGGCGCCGCGCCCGACCTCGGCGCCTTCGAAACGCCGGTTTGGTAGGAAAACCTCCCTCCCTCGAACCGTCCGATTCTCCTGCGCAGCTCGGCGTCACTCCACCTGTTGGGAATTGGTGAACGCACGATTCACCACCAGAAATCATCAGTTTCCCTACATTTTCGACAGTTACGGCGCTATCCAATAAATCCCAAGACCCTTGGCGAACACCTCCGTAAAAAGCGCATAGACCTTTCCCTGTCCA